>ERZ1673693.183-NODE-183-length-90704-cov-19.870335_pt1 | contig 90704 bp, 81 predicted proteins | sample MGYA00580223_ERZ1673693 | MGnify/ENA primary metagenome ERZ1673693 (study PRJEB41218, sample SAMN15661741) | gut metagenome | host: Homo sapiens | place: Canada: London | collected 2015-08-20/2019-03-30 | study: EMG produced TPA metagenomics assembly of...
AACGAACCATTTGAGCATAGTTAACGTAATAGGGTGCTGGAATAATTACTTCATCACCTTCATCTATCAAGCAGCGCAGCGAGAGATATAAAGCTTCCATTCCACCCACGGTGACTATAACATTTCTTTCCGGGGAGACTTCAATTTCATATTCCTTTTCAAATTGTTCAGAAATCACCTTTCTGAATTCAATCAATCCAGCATTTGCAGAATATCTAGTTTTACCCTCACGGATAGCAGCACATGCCGCTTCTTTGATTCTATTATCCGGCTGAATATCCGGGTCTCCCAATGTCAAATCAATTACATCATCATATTCCTGCGCCAAATTAAAAAGCTCTCTCGTCAACGATGGCGTAATGGAATTTACCGCCTGCGAAATTTTCATTAAAACTTCCCCACTTTCACACTTTTCACCATACTCAACTCTTTCTAAACACGATCTTGAAAATTCCAAAGTACAAATTCCTCACCAGGTAAAATTCAACTTTCACGTTGCGGTCTAATTGCATTTTTAGCTTTTCTGAAAGCCTGTTTTAATTTTCCATGGCGTACCATTAAAATAAAACTTTCTACCTTTCGAGACCAAAAAATCAGTGGACAGTTATACCCCATTATGCGGTTTCTTTTTTTCTCATACTCTATATCTGGGATCACATATTTTGCCTCTTTCAATGGAAATGTCATTTCATACGTTTTAGCATTAAATACCTGTCTTAATCCTCGAGGAAGCATCTCCAATTCACTCGCATGAGCCGCATTACCCGTACACCCTATATTAGAAATCAAGTTGTATTTCGGAATAATTTGCAGCTGATTTTGCGCATACATACTCAACTCAAAAAAGAACTCATCTCCTGCAACATGCCCTTCATAGATGTCACCACTGGCATAAGCATTCAGTCTCTTCCAGAAAATCTTATTATGTTTTGTCCTTTGTCTGAGACATTTCATCACATAATCGTCTTTTCCATAGGAAAAATCATGATACTGCTGCCATGTTCTTTTCCAAATTGCACATCCCCAAATCGAACCTTGCCTTGAAAAGAAATAGTCCGAATTGACGTTCTCACTGATGCCAAGATGATTCATTCCACAGATAACGTTTACCCGTAGATCATCCTTATACTTTTCAAGCATTTTTGCGCAGAATCCAAAATAACTTATTGAGGGCAATATATCGTCTTCCAAAAAGATGCAACGGTCAACTTTGCTCCACACAAAGTCGTGTAGCTTTCTTCCCATCGTATACATTCCCTGATTGGTTTCTTCATACAGTTTATAAACAGTACAGTCCCAATCTATCTCTGTATCGAACATCTTGCGATGCTCATTAATGATTTTCCATTCCTGTTCATTTCGGCCACCGTCAGACTGAATAAACAGAATGCTGGGTCGGGCTTGTTTGATAACTTCAAACTGTTTTCTTTGACATTCCGGTCGAACCCAAATATTTACTTTAACCGGAACATCTACCAACCAAGGCTTCTTGTTCACCGTATTTCCTCCTGCGTCCGTCTCTTTATTCACTATAGAGACTCAATTTAACTTAAATATATTATCAAGCCAACCCTGTGCATCATATTTTTTTAGATCCAGATCAACCTCATCATATTTTCTTTGCATAAATTCCTTTAGGCCATTGCAGTCACCATTCTTTATAATGAAGATATTATTTTTATACGGTTCATAAAAATCATATTGCACAATATCAGTATAATTTGTAATCAATTTCTTCTTACAAAATAAGGCTTCCAACGGCCTCCATGTGAGTCCCCAATTGTCCTCACCAACAACATCTAAAATAGCCGCACTACTTCCAACATCGTGCAAGTAATCACTATACGGCCGACCTTCTTTCACTGTATCCTCTGTTTTCTCATCAGACACAACCCAAAAGTTCGTTCGCATGCCCCCCCTATATTTTGCTTTATTTTCAAAATGTTATCCAGTCGATTTTTAGCCCTTCCGCAAAAAATAACATCCCACTTTATGTCACCTTGTTTTGCATATTTTACATACTCACCATTCCAAAACTGTGGGATATACTCAATTTTATACTCCATCGCATCATGAAGATTATACGTAGCCTGCTTAATTCCCAACTTCGTTGCTTCTTTATATAGTTCCAATTCTCGGCTTTCGATCTTATTCCAATAATATAAAACAGTTTTATTACCAGCGACTTTTGACAAGTAATTCAGTGCCCCCTTATTGATATCCGAATCAGTGATCACAACCTTGTCATACTGTTCTATTCTTTCTTTCCAATCACTGTAAAGGATACCTTTGTTGGAAACAAAACTTCTTTTAGCTACCTTTATAATCCATTGCGGAACTGCTGAAGTATATATGCTCGAGACGCAAATCTTACAATTTGGATATTTTCTTAAATGTATATTTAACAAATCCGAGAACAGTAGTATTTTTTCATGTACACTTTACCTCCTATTTGTTTTATCTAAAATTCTTCCAGGGATTTTTTCTTTGATATATTTCATTATCCATTTCCATTCATTTGAGCTATGATACACAGTGAAAAGCATTGCTATAACAATCAAACCTGTCAGAAGTGCCTTTATAATAACTGCAATAAGCCCGCTTAAAGATATAAGGGATACAAACCAATACGTAATCAATACAGTAACCGCAGTAAACACACCGTTCAGCAATTGCTTCGTCAAATACTCACTCAGACTGTGCCCCATTTTTTCAAAAACAACTTTTCCCTCGTACCAGAAGGATGTAAAAAAACGTGAAAGGCCTGTTGCAAGCGCAACACCTGCAACTCCCATTCTGGCTCCAAGGACAATCGATAAGACAATATTCAAGATTGCCATAACCGGATATACTTTCTTTGTTGCCTCAAATAATCCCATCGTTTGTCGATATGTCACAACCGTGTTCATTGCCTGCTGGAGGTAAAAAGTAATCATCAGTGCTGCAACCAAAGACATCTTTTGAATATACCCATCACCAATCCATACTGCGATAAAATCCTGAACAATACAAACGTACTCCGCAACGCAAAAGACATTCATACAAAAAATCAGGAAATCAATTTTTTTATAGACACCATAAGATTTTTGGGTATCCAGTTCAGCATTTAAATTTCCTACACTTGCCTCAATGCTGGTTACAATAATGTTATAAATGCTGTTCAGATACACGATCAGCATGTAGTAATTTGAATAGTACCCAACATAAATCGTACCAAGAAGCATCGAAATAATAATGCTATCCGTTTGATTTAAAATTACTGTGCTGATTTTTGTCACGCACATGGCTTTGGCATTTTTGTAGATTCTGCTTGTTTCCAGCTGAACCCTTGAAGCTTCTTTTGAAATATGCCCCAAATATGGATACATCTTCAGTGACGCAACATGCAGCGAAACGTTCTTTATGACTGTAAATACAACTTGAATCACAAGATACCCCAAGAAATCTTTCGTGACCACAAGATACACACTCTGACAGATATACATCACAAATTTTGTAATGATCTCCGTAAGATTGATTACATACCGTTTTTGGTCTGCTTCAATGACCATTGTCCGGTAGGCCACAAAATAACTTGCTACCGAATCTGCCAAATAAAGAACATAGTATATCAGAAGATCTTGCTGATTCAAATCACTCTTTACGATATATTTCAAAAATGGAATCAAAAGCAGGCCAACGGACAGTATAACCGCTATGATTGCAGTATAGATCTTTTTAAACAGAAGAACCAATGCTGCTACAGTTTCTTCGTCATTGTTTTTCAGTGGTTTATACAGTTCATACGTCAGCACACTGCCAAATCCAAGCTCAGCCAAATTTAGCAAGCTCAGAATATTGCTGTACAAACTACTAACACCTGTATACTCAGCACCAAGGATTCTGATAAACAGTGTCCGAACAAGAAAAGTTGCTCCGAGAAGAAAGACTTTACTTATAACTCCAAATGTCAAATTTTTCGCTACATTTTCTGTTCTATTCATGTTTTTCTTAAATCATTTCTACTTTAGCTATTTCAATTTCAAATCTGATGATTTTTATCAATCTCGTCTGGCAAAAGGAATTTTTCTTCAACATTTCGAATCGAAAATATTTTTTTCTCATTAAATATAGACACGTATTCATAAGAAGAAATACTTTCTTTGTTGTGATATTCTCCTTGTTGAATATACGAGTTTATATTCTTGACAAACATCACTGATTCCAGCATCATAAAGAAGCATACTAGCAGCTGTCTGTTGCCAAACTTTATCTTTTTTATTCCATCGATTAAAAGAAATAGCTCTACAAATCTCATCACACTACTTAATCGAGATGCAATATTACTGTAACCAACAAAAAATCCATATATAGCTATTGAAGTCAAATAGGTAAGATACATCATCTGATATGTCAATGTCATCATCTTTTTCTTCTCTGTTGTTAAATACAACCATGTTACTATCCCCAAAAAGAAGATTCTCTCGCAAGCCGCTATAATAGAAATACTAGTTCCAGCCTTCATATAATAGTTGATTCCATCAATACCAAAGCTCATTAGGACTCGTCTAACTGTAGGAATCGTTAAAACTATCCCCGCAACCCACGACAAAAAACATCCACACTGAACAAAGCTTACCCGCTTTACTTTATCCAAAAATAAAACCAGTAAAAACATTAATGCTGCACTATGAATCGATGCACACAAAATGGTAACGATAATATAATGTTTAAACCGTCTATTAAAATACAGCGGTAACAGTATCCCCAAAAATACAGCTATGGCAATTCCTTGCCGGATTATAGACATAAAATACGTCATATAAAGTGTCGGGTATGCTAAAACCAAAATAAATGGTGTGTCAATTTGAAACGTTGTACAAAAACGATAGAAACAGACCATCTCAAAAAGAGCTGTACATGCAATAAATCCTTCAAACGGAATATGCAGGCACCGAAAGAAATTGCAGAGGATCAAATAGCCGATTTCACCATGAACCGTTTTGTAGACAGAAAAATCGAATCCATTTTGAGGCATTTGATTATAAATATACCTATATGAGAAATAATCTTGTCCCTGTCCAAATCTAAAAACCAGTATTATGGAAAGAAACACTACTAAGCAAATAAATTCAACTCTCTTCGTTTTGTATGAGGCTTTGAAAAAGAAATCACCAAGCCCAAAGACACATAGCACAATCCAAACCATTACATACAGGCTCATAGCACAATCCAATCTTAACTTATCTTTCGCCAAATATCACCAGAGCGGAAATAATTCTCATGTTCCTTATATCATCATGTAAAATTCACATCTCAAACTTTCTTATCACATTTTAACCTTTCGACAACACTCTGAATAGCACCAACTTCAACGGCTACGCTATTTTTAGTGTATAGTGTTTCCCTACATCCACCTATATCATAAGTAATTACACTTGTCCCACATGCTTGCGCTTCCAGATTAACTGTGGGGTAGTTATCTTCATAGGTTGGATTCACAAACACATCCGCCGCCGTATAAATTGCCGCCAATTCCTGCGGGCTATTGGTGCGCTGAATACCCTTGATGTTCTTCGGCAGGTTCTTGATTTGCTTTTCACTCAGACCGACCAGCACAATGGCATACCGGTCATCCAGCATCTCTGCCAACTTATAAAAGTCAAACAGTCCCTTGCGATCCTCCCAGACATTGGCCACACCCAGCACGATAAACTTGTCCTTCAGTCCATACCGTTCCCGGAAGTCGCTGGGGGTTGGCTTGAAGGTGCTGGTATCAATGGTGTTGTAATGCACCTCGACCGGATACTCTTTCAGAAAACTCTGGCGGGTCAAATCGGCAAGCCACTTGCTGGGGGTGATAAGGGTCATGTTTTTCACCCCGGTAAAAGCCTTGCGCTTGCGTTCAAAATTCTTACTGACAGAACTCATTGCGAAGCAAGCCGGGTAGCGGCGAAGCTGAGAGCAGTACGAACAATGGCTCTTCCATTGCTCGCACTTTACCATGGTAAAGTACGAACAATGGCCCGTAAACGCCCAGCAGTCATGCAGCGTCCACTTCACCTGCATTTCAGGATGCTTTTTGATCCAACCAAACAGCATTTCTACATTGATATAGTAGCCGTGCAAATTGTGCAGCCACAGCAGGTCTGGTTTGTATTCCTCAGCCCACTTCAAAAATTCTTTGGTCGCACGCTTGGAACCAAAGCCATGGGTATCAAAAAGTCTCGTTTGAAGGGCATGAAGTTTCACATCAAAATCAGATCCAATGTAGTGCGCAAACCGCTGATATTTTTCAGGAACATCAGGCCACCTACCAAAGGCGACTTTTACTTCATGTCCCTTAGCTTCCATCTGTTCTGCAATTTGAGCACATATTTTACCGGTACTTGTTGTACCGAAGACTTCGTTGATTAACAGAACTCGCATTTCGCAACCTCGTCAATTATGAAAGCAGATACTTCGCAACCTCGATCAGGATACTATCTATATAATATGGCCACCCATATCCATTCCTCTTGAAGTTATTGCACTTCAACCGTATCCTGTTCTTGGTTTCTTTCCAATTTTTTTGTGTGCTCATACCACCAAAGTTGAAATCTGCCAGCACTTCATTCAATGTTACAATTTTTGCATTTTGATTTCGCAACCTTAAAAAAAGATCATAGTCATCATACATTGAAATCAGCGCATATGGATTTGCTTTGTAGAGCTCTGCACGGATAAAAGTCGTTGGATGGTTCCAATATCTACTGCTCGCAAACCAAGAGTTTTTAGCGTGCTTGATAATATTTCCAGTTGGCTTTATGATTCTGAGGTCTGCCCAAAATACGTCAAACTTCTCTTTTTCATAAGTTTCTACAACACGCTGAAGCGCGTTATTCTCATACCAATCATCACTGTTAATCTGGCCGATAATTTCGCCTTGTGCTAATGCAACACCTTTATTCAGCGCGTCGTACATGCCACAATCAGGTTCAGAAATGATACGGTATGTGTAGCCTTTATCGTCAAATTGTTTTTGATAGGACTTTGCAATTTGGACGGTTCTATCCTTAGATGCACCATCAATAATAAGATATTCGATTTCCAAATACGTTTGGTTCAAAACAGATTCTATCGTTTTTGCGATTGTTTTTTCACTATTATAGGCAACAGTTACTACTGACACTTTTATCATTTCAACATCTATCCTCGACATTTTTTACGAGAGAGTACATTCTTCGTCCGTTTTTTTCAGCATCCAGCGCTCACTTTCCTTCAGCAGTACGATGCTCTCCTGCCGAAACTTCGGGTCAACCTTTCCATCAACCACGCCATGCCGCCCCAGAACCACCAGAACGCTCTTCCAGAGCACCTTCAGGTCAAATTTCAGACTGACATTCTGGACATATTCCCGGTCATAGTAGACTTTATCGTAGATATCCACGGTATCCCGTCCATTTACCTGTGCCCAACCGGTAATACCAGGCCGCACCTGATATACACCGTACCAACGCCGCAGGAATCGAATCTCACGTTCCGTGTACACCAGCGGACGAGGGCCAATGAGGCTCATTTCGCCTCGGACCACATTCCAGAGCTGCGGAAGTTCATCTATACTAGTATCACGTAGAATACGGCCAAGCTTTGAAATATATATTTCGGGGCTTTCCAAATCACCCGTAGCTACATTTTTAGGTGCTGTGCTCTTCATGGTTCGGAATTTTATAATGTTAAAGCAATGTGCATCTTTGCCTACACGCTTCTGTAAAAAGAAGATTGGCTCATACGGCGCATTGATTTTCTGCGCAACACTCACCACCAGAAGCAAAGGTGATAGCACAATCAGTGCTGCCGCTGCAAGAACCCGATCTACTACTGACCGCATCTCCAAGTAGTGCTTTTGTCTTTCTGTTATGTGGACATAATGTTCTCCAAACTCCACAAAATAATTCAGATTTTCCTTATCCAAAGTTGTTTTCTCCCCGTTCAGATATCATTCTGCCTTCGCAGAACTTACTTATTCTCCAAATTCTATCGCTGAACCGTTCAACAGTTTCTCCAATTGTTCTTTTTGATTTTCACTTAATTTTCCCGGCCCACCTTGCAGCAGCCGTTTTTGGTTGTACACCCATCGGCTCAGCCAAATGCCATCCGCAGTCTTGTATTTTACCGGAATATCCAGATTTCCATGCTCTTTTTTATATTCCTGCGCCAGCTCGTACCGGTGCTGCCACGGATCAGGTTTCTCCCACTGCATTCCGATGACATCCAACAACGCAACACGCTCCGGTGACAGAACTGCATTGCTTTTTTCCGGCTTCTGATGGGCATATTGCTGCCGCCTGACCCACTTTCCGAGAGCATATCCTTCTGGTGAAACATAGCTAACAGGCACATCAAGGTTTCCGTTCGCCTCAAAGTATCGCTTTGCGGCCTGATAAACTTCGTTCCATTGCCGGTCGTTCCGGTTGCCCCAGTACATCCCGATTGTTTCCAATCGGCTGATTTGGTCGGAGGAGAGTTTTCCGTTTAGATAGGCAGCACGTTGGTTGCAAAGCCACAGCCCCAATTTTTGGCCTTCTAAAGTCACATAACTCACCGGAACATTCAAATTGCCATTTTCTGCAGCGTACTCAACAGCAAGTCCATAGCCTTGCTCCCACTTTGCATCGAAAGCATTCCAACTCATGCCCAGTTCATTTAACTCTTGAATGTGTTTTTGCGACAATCTTCCATCAATGTAACTTCTCCGCATATTGATGATCCAATGTCCCAACGCAAAACCAGCATCGTCTACATATTTTTTGGGAACAAGCAGATTACCAAACTGTTCTCTATATTTTTTCACCGCTTCTAGTCCGCGATCCCATACCATATCACTCCGGCTGCTCCACTGCATCCCTATACTGTCCAGACGTGCAATTTGTTGTTGCGTCAGAATTCCGGTACGCTGTCCTGCCCGAATTCTCCGCTGAGCAATGACCCATTCGCCAAGACTCAGTCCCGCAGGAGTGGTATAACGTTTTGGAATATTCAGGTTGCCATGCTCCGCATAGTAAATGCTTGCTTCCGAAAAATAATGGTTCCAACCAGAGGACAAGCTTGCTTGCAGCCGCTCAAACAGCACCCGACAGTCATGCACCTGCTCGACAACTTCAAACCGTTCGGTAATGATCCTATCGCCCTCACCGTTGGCATTCAGGCGGTAGACTGCCTCCTGCATCTCATTCTGTAGGCCCGCAATGCTGCACAATCCCTCAAAATTGTTGACAACATCCAGAATCAGCGGGGCTGCGGTGTCCCCAGCAGTTAGAGCTCGTCCGATCTGCTGCTTGTAGATAATGGGCGAAATCGTTGGTCGGAATAGAATGACCCCGGAAATTCCCTCCACATGGACGCCCTCGTTGAGCATGTCGATGCAAAACAGCAGCTTCAGCTTGTCGCTCTCATCCGTCTTGAAGTCGGCAAAAGCCTTGTCTGTACCGGGGTCATCCGAGTAGGCTTCGTAGACCGCCACTTCCGCATTCACCTTTGCAAACCACTCCGGCACATGAGAGATCATTTCGTCCATGTGCTCCTTGTTGGCGCAGAACACGATGTACTTTCCGGACTTGTTCGTGATATGATGTTCAAAAACCTTGTCTAATCCATCTGCTTGTTCCAAGGCGCGGCGCAGGGCATCCAGATATTTTTGATTTACGTCCTGAATCCCAGCAGAACGCAGATTATCCACTCTTGTCTGATAACGTGCCAAGTCTTTCTGGTACTGATAGACGGTGGTCACATAGTTCGGAGTAGGCAAAATACCCCTGACGATTGCTTCGCCAAGGGTCATGTCGCTCGCAACACGGCCATCAAAAAGCTCTTCGGCCATGTCACGGTTATTATCCAGATACCGGACGTTTGTCGCCGTCAGCCCCAGCAGTTTTGCCTCCGGGCATAACTTTAACAAAGCCACCGTGCTTTCGCCCCAGCATTCCGCGCCGGCACGGTGGAATTCGTCCAATATGATATAAGAGGGCTGAAGTCCTGCGATTTCTGCAAGCTGGCCTTCGGTACAGCACATCAGCTTCGCATAGGTGTAAAAATGGACGGTCGCCAGCGGAAAATCCGGGTCGTTCCTTTTCAGGCTCTCCAGCTGTGTCTTGAAGATATATTCACTGGGAGAAAGCCAGATCACAACCTTGTCCGGGTTGTCCTCGATCAGCTTGAACGCAATGTAGCTCTTTCCGGTGCCGGTGGGGTGGACAATAGCAGCCTTGCCGTACTGCTCCATCATCCGGACTGCCGCATGATATGCTTTCTCGTTGTGCTCAAACAGACGCAATGCCACCTTGTTCACCCCTTTCCGCAGTAAAGGGGTATCCTTCACAGTGAAAATGGAGGGCCATAAGCGAAATATAACGTTATTCCATTAGACTTGGCGTTTTCCTACCCCTCATTGACACCTGATGTGAAAATATCCGATTCATCTCCCTGCGCTTTCGAGTCAGGTCAGAGTGCACATAGCGCTGCAAGGTGATGTTGGCGTTGGCGTGTCCCAACAATTCGCTGAGGGTCTTTACATCGCACCCAGCCTGCAGGCAGGTCGTTGCAAAGGTGTGGCGCAGTGCGTGCGGGCGCACTTGACGGACAGTCGCCTGCTTCAGATACGCTTTGATGCTTTTCCGATAGCAGCGGGGTTCGGTTGGCTTGGACTCGCTGCCGGACAGGAACCATGCAGCATTGCTGGCTTTTCCGCGCAGCTTTTTCAGCATAATAAACAGCTGATTCGGGATTGGAATTTCCCGGCGGGAGGTGCGTGTTTTGGGCGTTTGGATGACCACCTTTGTATGACCGTTTCCGTAGGAAATTCGGCAGACCGTCCGGTTGATCTTCAGCGTGCCAAGTTTCAGGTCAAAATCGCCCCATTGCAGGCCGCAAATCTCACCAATTCGAAGCCCCAATTCCAGCCCCAGTAGTAAGCCGATTTTGCGAGGCGTGGGGTTCGCCTGTACATATTGATGAAGTCGCTGCTGTTCCGCCGGGGAGAGAGGCGCAGAAATTTTGTCGCTGGCTTTTGGCAACGCAACTTCCAGCTCCATTGGACGAATCAGACGTAAATGAGCGGCATATTTGCAGATACGTCGCAGCATAGAGAAGCATTCCCGGGCAGAGGAGTTTCCCAGTGGCTTGTGTCCGGCATCTGTGGGCGTGATGATTTGCTGCATGGCCTGCTCCAGAAAGCTTTCCTCAAGGGATGCAACGGGCACTTTGCTCAAAACCGGAAGAAGATACTTGTGCAGTGTGTACGAATAATGCGCATAGGTGGATTCTTTTATACTGTTCCGCAGGGAATGCAGCCATACCTCGGCCAGTGCTTCAAAGGTCAGGTCAGTTCGATTCAGGTTGTAAAAGCCCGCCTCGGCTTTCCTTTGAACTAGCACCCGTTTGACCTCCACATAGGCCGTTCCGTAAACGTAACCCCACTGGATCTTCCCCTCCGGTGTGCGCGCCTTGATGTACCTGCCTTCCCACCGACCGTCCTTACGCTTGCGAATGTTTTCTCCCCGTCGCGCCATCGCTGTTTCCTCCTGCTGTTTAGACCCTCATCTGACCCCTTATTTTCTCATTCTTCGTTTACAGCTGGAATTATTATACAGAACTGGGCATGACACAAAAACAATCCGGCCTTCGCGATGCTTTTTCAGGGTCAAATTGGGTACATTTATGATGTTTTCTATTGAATCCCAGATATAACCATGATAAAATAAGGTGAGATTTCAGACAACGATGTCAAAGGAACGGTATCCTCCATTTTCACTGTGGAGGATACTTTTTTGTTAAAAAATCCTTACTCACCATTACGCAGCCGCGTAATAGCTATAGCATAAAATACTTTTGCAGTATACGCAGTTGCGTATACAAAACCGCACGAACTTCTGTAACATCATATTGAGGTGAACTTTATCCATGACTGTAAAAGATGCCGTTGCCAAACGCTTTGAACAGCTCTGCAACCAGCGGGGAATATGTCCCAACGAGTTGGCGGCCCGCGCCGGTGTGACACCATCTACGGTATATAGTATGCTTGATCCATCCCGGCAACGTGTATCCATCACTACCGTTAAAAAACTCTGTGATGGGCTTGATATCACACTGGCAGAGTTCTTTTCCAGCACCCTGTTCGATGAATTAGAGCAAGAGATCCACTAAAGCTTCTTTTTAGGCGTAACAAAAAGCATCAGAGCCTTCCACGAGGAGCGGAGGACTCTGATGCCTTTTTTCGTTGTAATTAAGATACGCTCAATCCATTATGTCAAGATCTCAGATGACATTTTTTCACCTAGGTGAAAAACCATCTTCACAATTTGATTATTTTGATCTTTTTCAAACAACGTTTATCCATATAGACAACGTTGTATTCAAGCGCACTAAGGGGTAGTTTATCACATTTCCTACGACTTGGGAAGATTAAATTGAAATTTTACCAATCTTTGTGCTTGTTGTAATATTTCCACCAAACATCATTAGTTATTATAGCGATTTACACGTCCCAGTTATCGTGATATGATATAAATCCGAAAAGGACATACTTTTCGTATCTTCGTAAAAAGCGTCGTAAAAAAGCATCGAGAAGGGAGCTTACTACCATGAATTCTAAAAAGAAATGTCCTCACATTACCAGCAACGACCTCCGTGTCATCCAAGCAATTCACAAAATTACTGACCATGGAAACAGCGCTGAAGTAAAGCTTCAAACCGATGGCCTGCTTAAAGTCTATGAAGTTGAAAAGAAGATCGTCAAAATCTATGATGAACATAAAGAAACTGCTGTCGGATAATCGGATCCGACAAAGAGCCAATTGGGGCTAGTCACTGCGTAAGCAACACGCAGCGACTAGCCCCTTTTTTATTGAAACGTAGCATCCACAATTTGAATTACATGCCCCATTCTAGAAGCTGGGCAAAGGGTTATCGACTATTTTTTCAATTTGAAAAAGTTCGTTGATTAAACAACACCTTTCCTTTTTCCATGAATGATGGGCCTGCTTTTGCTGCAGAGACGTACTTTCCATAAAAGAGGTCGGTGTTTTTAACATCGGCCTCTTTTCAATTTCCGATAAACTTTGTCCTTTCAAGTCGGACGCAGGAAAGGACGCTTCATGTTTCTTTTTGCCCGTTCTTCGTGGTTGGAACTGGCCGCACGGTATCCTTAGCAACTCCAAATTTACGATTTTTCACGATTTGTCGAAAATCTGGAGGTTACACATGAGTTTTGATCCGAATGCTATTGGCAACCGTATTTTCACTTTGCGTACAAACGCAAAGTTGACCCAAGAAAAACTTGCCGAAAGGCTTGGCATTTCATACCGTCATCTCGGCGATCTTGAAAGGGGAAGTTCCAACGGTTCTGTAAAGGTCCTGATTGATATTGCAGAATACTTCCATGTCAGTATGGATTATCTTCTTCTGGGCCGAGATTCTTCTAAGGTTCAGTTTCAAAATGAACTGCAAGCCGCTATAGATCATCTTGAAAAAATCAAAGGTCTTTTATAATCACTTCAACAAGAAACGCTCCTGCCAGTTTTACACCGACAAGAGCGTTTCTTGTGTTATTCAAAAATATCGGCAAGGGTAAGCAGCTGTACTTCTCCGCGTTCCTGTGCCTGAAGTAGTCCGTCCGTAAATCCGCCTTTCGAGAAAATGTAGTAGTGGTAGTTTGTTCCTTTCCCAAAGACTGCTGCATATTCCCGAATTAGTTCCAGTTCGTCCAAACCGATTCTTTCATTGCGGTATTTGCAGGAGCCGATGATATAGTCATTGCCCTCAACCGGCGTACCGACAATATCGATTTGTATCTGCTTTTTCTTTTTGGGGTCAGTTCCCCACCACTGCCCAATCTCACTCAACTCGATAGGAAGATCATTCGCATAATAGAGCAAGTAGTCTTGGCACATCTTCTCAAAAATCAGACCCATATAGTCTGGAAAATACTGCTTCACTGCATAGGGGTAGGTCTTTGCGATCCGCCCCGAATCAATGGCACTTGCATTGACCGGCACAAAACGGTACCAAAAACGAAAAAAATTGTCCGCCAGAAGATAGATTGTTTTTTTGCCCGGTTTCTCTGTGATCGGCGTTTCCTTTTTGACGATTCCAAGGTCTATCAACGTTTTGAGGTACTTCGCCACCACAGAGTTTTCTTCACCAACTTTCGTGGTGATATCATTCAGGCGAGAAGCCCCCTCTGCAATTGCTTTGATGATTGCATTATAAATTGCCGGCTCACGCAGCTCCTGCTTTAACAGGTTGGCCGGTTCCTCATAGAGGTAGCTGGAACGGTCAAACAAGTTTTCCATCAGTGCCTCATCTACGCTGTCCCAAACATCCAATTTGTTGATATAATGCGGAACGCCGCCTGTGATGCCATAAATCAGGGCGTTATCTTCCTCGGACAGATTCGGATGGAATACCGCTGTTTCCTTGTAATCCAGCGGCATGATCTTGAATTGCGCTGTTCTGCGCCCATACAGAGGGCTTTCTTTGCCCAAGACCTGACTTTCCATAAAACTCATGGACGAGCCACACAGGATCAGGTACATTTGGGAATCTGTCCATTTATGGTCGATGATGTGCTGAAGCATTGCGGAAATAGCGGGTTTAGCCTTTGCAAGATAAGGGTACTCATCAATTACAAATACGATCCGCTGCTCCATGGAGAGAGCTGTCAGTTCGTCCAATGCTGCATCGTAGGTTGTAAATTCCGGAGATGATTCTGCATTGGGTCGTTCAAAACTCATGATTGCCTTGGACAAGGCTTCCAGATTTTCTTTTCCGGTCGTATTCAAAGCAGAGAAGAAAATGGTCGGTTTGTCCTTGCAGAATTCATTGATCAGCGCAGTTTTTCCAACACGGCGTCTGCCGTAAATGACAACGCATTCAAAATTTCCATTCTCATATCGTTTATTTAACTTCCGAAGTTCCTCATCGCGGCAGTAAAATCGGCTCATTTTGTTCCCTCCCCAAAGTGTATTTATCGAATTTATATACTCGTAAGTTAGTTTCTTACGAGTATAATACTTCATTTCTTATATAAAGTCAAGAAATATATTTTTGACGGCTCATCGAGAAACAGGAACGATACTTCCTATTTTCCTCAAAAATTGTGAACTCTGAGTTCCTGTTCATTTCGTTCCGCATCGGTTACAATACAGCCATAGCTTCGGCAAGCGTTCAAAGCAGCCCTCAAGCTATCCCGCCCCTTGAAAATTGAACACGCATTCTTCAGTCACGTTCCTGTGATGATGAGCCACGTCCGTAACAAATGCGATGATCTCCCACTGAGGGAATGAGCGGTAGGTTGACGGTAAATGGATGACAGCTTCTCCATAGCTAAGAGCCATCACAGAATAATGATACTTCTGCCTTCGGGCAGCTCGGTGTGAACCACGGAGAGGTGAGAACCCTATGGATTCGGTACGCTGCCGGACGGCTGAAAGATTTCCCACACGAAAACTGAGTTTTCGTTTTCCGGGGATGTCGGGGACAAATACGGAAAGGTATAGAACTATAAATCACAGCATTTTTGCTGTTTGAGATAGTAGGGTGGGCTGTGCGAGCAGCCCACTGTTACATATACGGATAGAGAGGAGAAATCCAAATTGGCAACACGAGGCAAAAAAGAGAAAGAGTATCCGCCCATGCCCGCAAACTGGATGTACAAGCGCGGCGATGTCTACATGATGGACTTGAACCCTTACAGCGGTTCCGAGCAAGGCGGTGTCCGACCTGCCATCGTTGTCCAGAACGATGACGGCAATTTTTATTCCAATGTTCTTCTGGTCGTTCCGCTGACAACACAGATCAAAAAACGGTATATGCCGACACACTTTGTTCTGCACAACCGCTTTTTGAGCGCCCCGTCCATGGCAATCTGCGAAAGTCCGCGCCCCGCAGATAAATCCAGAGTGTTAAGCTACCTTGGGCACCTGTCCAAATATGAAATGCGGCAAGTGTCAGTGTGTCTGCAATACAGCTTTGGGTTCATTGGGTATAAGTCATTCCGAAAATACCTTACGGCTCCTCCGCAGGAGGATGTTCTCGCCGCTGCAAAAGAGCTGCTCTCCCAGCAGTTTCAGAATCTTCGGGTGCTGAACAGTCAGCCCCCTGCTCTCACCAAGCACACAAAAGGCGATTTACATAGCATTGAGCAGATATCGGAAAGGATGCTCTCCACCCCGACAGAATCTTCTGTTGAGTTCATGGTCGCAGAACTGGATGATGCACTTCAATCGCTTATGTTCCGCTGGAATATTTGTTATGAACGGTATTCCAGTTTCCGCTTATCCGATAACGAAAAGAAGAAAATCGGTTTGATTATCCAATCAGGAATTGATTTTCTGCAAAAGAAGAAGGAGGTTCCTTTATGATGAACGCAGTTGTAAAACCTTACCATGAGATGTGCCTGAACAGCAGTGAGCTGATTGTTCCGCGCGATACTTACCAGCGCGCTCTTCACCCCGCTCGTGTTGCCCGCATCGCAAAAGAATTTGACGAGCGGGTTGCCAATGAGCCGAAAATCAGCTTTCGGGATGGGCACTACTATGTGATGGACGGGCAGAACACCATCGCTGCCCGGAAGTTCCTGAACGGTGGTGATGATCTGCAGATTCGCTGCAAGGTCTACTTTAACATGACCGAGCAGGAAGAAGCCCTCCTGTTTGCACAGCAGACAGGCATTTCGGAACGGCTGAGTGCAGGGCAGAAGCTCCGTGCCCTGATTTTTGCAGGGGAGCCTGCTGCCGTTGCATTCCAGCAGGCCACCGAATTGGCTGGCGTTCATCTTTCTTTTGAAGAGGGCCGAGGCAAGCAGCGGATCAGCTGCATTGCAACCGCCTATCACGAATTCATCCGGCTGGGTCCGGAACTGTATATCGAATCCCTTGATGTTTTGCTGAACGCTTGGAACGGCGAACCTGATTCCATGAGTTCCGCAAACCTGCTCGGCATCTGCCGCTTTGTAGAACTGTATCACTCCGAATATAACAAAGGCCGCTTGATTGCCAAACTGCGGCAGGTCGATGCGTTCACGATTTTTCGCCTTGCTCGAACCGCAGGCGTAAGCCTTCCCGGCAAGACGAAGTACCTTCAGCAGGTCTATACTATTTATAATGGTGGCAGCCGCCGGGCTGCATTGCCGCTCAAGTTTTAACTTTAAGTATATTTAACGAGGTATTATCCAATGATTATCCATGAAGAACCTTCGCCCAACTCGGTTTCCTCCCCTGTTTCCACAGCAAAGGACAGCCGCTGCTATACCGTAGAAGACCTGATGGAAATGCTGCTCCTGAGCCGTCCCACTGTCTACCGTCTACTGAAGCAGAACGAATTCCGCTGGTTCAAGGTAAGCGGCGCTTACCGTATTTCCAAAGCCAGCTTTGAAGCATGGCTCAATGATGGCACTGTTGAACGCAATCCTGCTGTTTGACATCCTCAACATTTCAAGCGAAATCTGCTATTCTTTAGCCGGGATGAGAAATCCCGGCTAAACTTTTACATAGATAGAGAGGTGTCTTTCATGGATGATATGCGGAATACTTCGGCTCCCTTATACGGAAAAGCTGAACCTGCCACTACCAAAACCACCATGTCGGTTCGTGAGATGCGGCAGCTTCTCGGCCTTGGCAAAACAGACAGCTATTGGCTGCTTCATAAGAATCTCTTTGAAGTCATTCTGATAAACGACAAAAGGCGTATCGTTATTTCCAGCTTTGAGAAATGGTATGCCAATCAGGTCAAATATCATAAGGTCAATGGTTCGCCACCGGGCGAGGAACTTTGCAAACGGTCCTATTCCGTTCCTGACGCCGCCGAGATATTGAAGGTGAAACCCGAAACGATCTATACACTCATCCGACAGGGCAAGTTGAAAACAGAAACGGCAGACTTCTGTATGAGAATTCCCAAAGAGGACTTTGAGCGGTGGTACCGATCACAAAGTCGCTACCGCACAGCAGCCGACCGTGAGCGTGACCGGGAGATTGAAGCGCAAACCATCTCCATCCCGGAAATGGCAAAACTACTCGGTATCCCACGCAAGAATGTTTATGGGATTCTTGATTGCAAAAAATACCGAGATTGTTTCGTCATTGAGCGCGTGGCCGACAGGCCGCGCATTACCAAAAAAAGTTTTAAGGCATGGCTTAAAAGCCAATCTACATACCAACTTCAAAAACCGAAAAAAGAAACGCATGAGGAGCCGCCGCTAAAACTGCAATGTCCCAAGAATGGGAAATACTACAGTTTTCAGGAAATTCAGGCTTTCTACGGGATCAGCCGCCCAACACTTGACTCGTGGGTTCTCAAAGAAGGAATTCCAACGATGAAGTTGGGAAGGGTAAAACGCATCCAAAAAGATGCTTTCGATGAAGTTCTGAAGTCCAAACGTAAAGTAGAGGAGGATGTATAATGGCCAGCATTGTCAAACGCAATAACAGCTACTGCGTTGTCTATACCTACAAACACGCTGATGGAACGCAAAAGCAGAAATGGGAAACCTTTACCGACCTTGCAGATGCCAAAAACCGTAAGAAAGAGGTCGAATACAAAGAATCCGTCGGTACCTTTGTGGCACCCCAGTGCCGAACTCTAAAAGACCTGCTTAAAGAATACGTCACCCTGTACGGAAGAACCAAATGGGCACTTTCAACCTATCAATCAAACACTGCACTGATTTCAAACTACATAGAACCGCTTATCGGCTCAATGAAGCTGCAAGATCTCACCACCCGCGTAATTGAGGGATATTATCAGCGGCTGCTTAAATACGAAGCCGTTGACCCTATGTGTGGAAAGCGTCAGCATCAATACGTTTCTCCCGGCACGGTTCGTTCGGTTCACAAAATTTTGAGAAGTGCCTTTGAGCAGGCTGTAAAGTGGGAACTTATGGAAAAGAATCCCTGTATTTATGCCACCTTGCCCAAATACACTGCAAAGAAGCGTGATATCTGGACTGCCGAGACCCTGTTCCATGCCTTAGAAGTCTGTGATGATCCACGGCTCCGGCTCTGCATCAACCTCTCCTTCTCTTGTTCTCTGCGCCTTGGCGAACTGCTCGGTTTGACTTGGGATTGCGTGGATATCTCTCCTGAAAGCATCGAAGCCGGGCGAGCCTCCATTTACATAAATAAGGAATTGCAGCGTGTAGACATTGCTTCGCTAAACGCCTTGGAAAACAAAAATGTCATCACTCGTTTTCCCTCGCTGAGTTCCCGCTGTACCACGGTTCAGGTTCTGAAAAGCCCTAAAACGGACAGCAGTATCCGAACCATCTTTCTCCCCAAAACAGTTGCTGAAATGCTTGTCCGATATAAAGCCGAGCAAGACATGACAAGGGATGCACTGGGCACAGAGTACGCTGACTATAATCTTGTGGTCGCCGGCCCGCTGGGAATGCCGACCGAACAATCCACCATCAACGGTGCATTGAAGCAGCTGATTGAGAAAAACAATCTCCCCAAAGTGGTTTTCCACAGCTTCCGACACTCCAGCATTACATACAAGCTCAAGCTGAACGGCGGCGATATCAAAGCCGTGCAGGGCGATTCCGGTCATGCACAGGCTTCGATGGTCACCGAGCAGTACGCACACATTCTGGATGATGATCGGCGTTTGAACGCACAACGATTCGACGATTTCTTCTATCAGCATCATGGTGCAGAGCCTGAAGCCCTCCCTCGCGCAGAGCAAGCCGCTCCCAAAGCCAGCCCAGTCGATACAGATGCGGCAGCAGCTCTTGCCAAACTGCTGGCTGACCCCTCTATGGCTACACTCATTAAAAATCTTGCAAAGAACCTATAAACCTCTATACATAAGCAGCGGCAGCTTTCCGATTTGGAAAACTGCCGCTGCTTGTTTTATGATGATTCAGTTTCTTTACGGGCTTTTGCCTTAGCTTCTTCTATATCCATCTTCAACTGATGGGCAAGCTGCACTACATAGTCGAGTGAAACTTCATAGTCTTCTGCGATTTTTTCTGCCGGCATCCCATCAAGGATACGGGAGATCACAATGTTCTGAGTGGCTTGTTTTCTCGACTCTGCAATCATTTCCTCAATAGAGGGGCAATGTTTATTATGCATCCAATTCAAGTAATCCAAGCGTTCAGCTTCTATCCGCGATAGAAGCCTGACTGCATAGAAATTGTCATCTACCTCGAAGCGAACTTCCTCTCCGGGTTTGACTTCAAGTTTTTCCAGAACCGCATCTGGGAGTTTTACAGTTCCATCTTCACCGACTACAATATTAAATTTCTTTTCCATTGCACACTCCTAAGATCACGCAAAGTTCCTTACATCCAGTGCCTTTATTCCCATAAGAATACCATAAGACCCTTCTTTTTACAAGACAATGCACATTTCCAATCATACTGTTACATAGGCCAGAGTTTTCTCTCAGAAAGCTCTGTCTTTTTCTATTGAAAACATTTGTCCATCACACCAGTTACGGCTGTATGGACTGGTTCACGAATGCTAAACAAGCAAATATCCGTAGGGAAACGTACACTTTCCAGCTAATGAAAGGTGGGCATTTTACAATGAACCTTCCACTTTTCATTAGCTCTGCTAATTTTCTGCTAATGAAAAGCCTTTTACTCGTTTTATTTCGGGGTTTGTGTTCTTTACTCAGATTGACAGCGCAACAAAAAATCAATTGATAAAACGTTACTTGTTTTACCTACTTTTGCCTAGGATTTATGGCTTCAGCCCCTACTCCTAAGCGAAAGGCCGGCGGTTCGAATCCGCCTGAGGACACTATTTCAAAAAATGCGAAGGTCATTTTTCCATGTGAAAGATGGCCTTCGCATTTTTCATTTGGAACCCATCGCCAGAATCATAGCAGTTTGCGTTTTGAATGCACAAGCAACATCCGCAAACGGCTATATCCCAGAGATGCCGTTTCGATGGGCACTCTTTTTGAAAATTGCGATAAACGCGGAATTTTGCCCTTACAAAAAAGCACTTTCCCTTATATTTGCATTGCAAATAAGGGAAAGTGCTTTTGTCTTGCTCACTATGAGGTTACGATCGCAAAGGATACGGTCAACTCCCAATAGCGAAAAGATAATACGGCAGCCTTCACTTTTTCAGCACTACGCACTCATAGGGGCGCAGCGTGTCGGCGGTGTCGGGGTAGTTACCCAGCAGTTTCTCGGCATCGGTCCAGCCTACGGGCAGGGGCTTGGCAATTTCCCGCTCCCGCAGGTTGCAGAGTACCAGCAGCTCCGTCTCGCCGTCGTACCGGCGATAGGCTAACAAATCTGCGTTGTCGGGGTACAAGAACTCGATTTTTCCCGCACTGATGACCGGCATTTTCTTGCGCAGGGCCACCAGCGTTTTGTAAAAGCTGCGGATGGAATCCGGGGCGTCCATTTGGGCAGCGGCGTTGATGGCCTTGTAGTTGTCGGCAATGCCGATCCACGGCGTACCGGTGGTAAACCCGGCGTTCTCGCTCGCGTCCCACTGCATCGGGGTGCGGCTGTCGTCGCGGCTGCGCTGGGCGATAATGTTCAGCGTCTCGGCCTCGGTCTTGCCCTGCTGGCGCAGAATCTTATAGTAGTTGAGGCTTTCCACATCACGGTACTGGTCAATGGATGTGAAGTGCGGGTTCGTCATGCCCAGTTCTTCGCCCTGATAAATGTAGGGGGTGCCGCGCATAAAATGGATCGCCGCCGCCAGCATCTCGGCGCTTTCCTTCCAGTAGGTCGTGTCGCTGCCAAAGCGGCTGACCGCACGGGGCTGGTCGTGGTTGCACCAGAACAGCGCATTCCAGCCGCCGTGGGCCTGCATCCCCTCCTGCCAGGTCTGGAACAGTTTCTTCATGGCGAGGTAATCAGGCTCCCTCAATTCCCACTTTTGCCCGTCCTTGTAGTCGACCTTCAGGTGGTGGAAATTGAAGCACATCGTCAGCTCGTGGTTGCCCTCAGCGGTGTAGCCGATGCAGTTTTCCAGCGTGGTGGAGGACATCTCCCCCACCGTGATCATGCCGTCGATGCCGCCCGCGGCGACCAGCTCCTTCAGGTACTTGTGGACGTTGCGGCCATCGGTGTAGAAGCGGCGGCCGTCGCCCTCAAAATCGTCCTCATAGACCTCCGGCTTGGAAATGACGTTGATGACGTCGAAACGGAACCCCTTGATGCCCTTCGCCTTCCAGAATCGCAGGATGTCGGCCATTTCCTCCCGCACGGCGGGGTTCTCCCAGTTCAGGTCGGCTTGCATCACATCGTACAGGTGCAGATACCACTTGCCGAGCCATGGTACATATTCCCACGCAGGGCCGCCGAATTTCGACACCCAGTTCGTCGGGCAGCAGTCGGGCGTGCCGTCCTTGAAGATGTAATAGTCCTGGTACTTTTTGTCGCCCGCCAGTGCTTTTTTGAACCACTCATGCTCGGTGGAGGTGTGGTTGAACACCATGTCCAGCATCAGGCCGATGCCGCGCCTGTCCGCCTCGCGGATAAGCTCTTCCAGATCCTCCATCGTGCCGTAGCGCGGGTCAACGGCACGGTAGTCGGCCACATCATAGCCGTTGTCGCGCTGGGGCGAGGGGAAGAACGGCGTCAGCCAGAGATAGTCAACGCCCAGGTCGGCGAGGTAGTCCAGTTTCGCGGTGACGCCCTTCAAATCGCCGAAGCCATCACCGTTCGAGTCCATGAAGGATTTCGGGTAAATTTGGTAGACAACTTTATCTTTAAAATCATTCATGGTACACACCTCACAAAATCAGGCAACGCCTTTTTTCTTGCCGACGATGACGGTCAGCACAAAGGGGACGACGATGGCAATGGCCATGCACAGTGCAAAGCTGAGCATATAGGCGGGCTGGATTGACAAAATACCAGGGATGCCGCCGACACCGATGGCGTTGGCCGTGGTGGAAGTTGCCACACAGACGACCGCTGCGATGGCAGATCCAATCATGCCGCAGATAAACGGGAAGTGGAATTTCAGGTTGACACCGAACATGGCAGGCTCGGTAACGCCCAGATAGCAGGAGATGCAGGAGGGAACGTTGACTTCCTGTGCGGCAGCATTCTTGCGCTGCAGGTAGATCATGCCCAGCACGGCGGAGCCCTGTGCAATGTTGGAAAGGGCGATCATGGGCCACAGCATGGTGCCGCCAAAATCGGCAATCAACTGCATATCGATGGCGTTGGACATGTGATGCAGGCCGGTGATGACCAGCGGGGCATAAACAAAACCGAAGATTGCGCCAAAGACCACGCGGAAGGAGCCGGAAATGCCGGCGTAGACGATGTCAGAAATGAAGGTGCCGATCTTCCAGCCGATGGGACCAAGGACAGTGTGGGCGATGATGACGGACAGCACCAGCGAGCAGAAGGGCACAACGATCATGGAGATGACCGGCGGGCAGATCTTGCGGAAGAAGCGTTCCAAGTACACCAGCGTGAACGCGGCCAGCATGGCGGGAATGACCTGCGCCTGATAGCCGATCATGTTGATGGTGAAGAAACCGAAATCCCATTTGGGGATATCTGCCGCCGCAGTAGAAGCCACGGCGTAAGCGTTGAGCAGCTGGCCGGAAACCAGCGTCAGGCCGAGGACGATGCCCAGGCTTTGGGTCGTGCCCATTTTCTTTGTGACAGACCAGCAGATGCAGACCGGCAGCATATGGAAGATGGCTTCGCCAATCAGCCACAGGAAGCTGTCAACGCCGGACCAGAACTGGCTGATGTTGCACAGCGTCTGGGTGCCGTTATTAAAAAAGTAGATGCTGTCAATGCAGTTGCGGAAGCCGAGAATCAAACCGCCGGTGATGATGGCGGGAATCAATGGGGCAAAAATCTCCGCAAGCACGCTCATGACCTTCTGCAATGCGTTCTGGTTCTGCTTGGCCGCGCTCTTGACAGCATCCTTGGAAACACCGTCGATGCCGGAGACGGCAATAAAGTCATTGTAGAAATCGCTGACCGTATTGCCGATGATGACCTGGAACTGGCCCGCCTGGGTGAAAGTGCCCTTGGCGGATTTCAGTGCCTCGATCTTGGCAACGTCCGCCTTGGCGGGATCATTCAGCACAAAACGCATCCTGGATACACAGTGCGAAACTGCCGCGATGTTCTCTTTGCCGCCAACGTACTCAAGTAGCAGCCGCGCGTCCTGTTCGTATTTACCCATAATGTTTTCCTCCTTTTGCCCGGTAGAGCGGGCATCTTCGAACTTGTTCATACGGGCATCCTCGAACTTGTTCATACAAGTTCTCCTTACAGCCACAGAATACCAGACTTGTTCATACAAGTCAATATGCTTTTGCAAAAAAGCATTGCAGAATGCCTATTTTCGGCACTGCTCACAAGTTACCCACTTGAAATTTAGCCGAAAAGACGGTATACTAAAGTAAATGTTTGAACAAGTTGTGAGGTACACACCATGCCAAAGGCAAAATATGATGGCATTTATCACAGCATCAAAAAACGCATCGAGGCACAGGATTACCCCTATCAATCGCTACTGCCCAGCGAGAATACCTTAATAGAGGAATACGCCTGCTCCCGCAACACAGTTCGACGCGCATTGGCGGAGCTGGTAGCCGACGGCTATGTGCAGACCATGCAGGGGCGCGGTGTGCGGGTCATCTACCAGCCGGTGGGCAAAACGACGTTTACCATCGGCGGTATCGAGACGTTTCAAGAAACCGCCCGCCGCAACCACCTTCGCGCCGTGACGAAGGTCACGAAGTTTGAGACTGTCATCGCAACGGAACAGTTTGCCGCGGAAAGCGGATTTTCTGAGGGCGATGAATTGTGGGCGGTACAGCGTGTGCGTTATCTGGACGGAAAAGCACTGATTCTGGACATCAACTACTTTTTAAAGGAGTTTGTCCCCGGCCTGACACCGGAAATTGCCGCAAACTCTATCTACGATTATATTGAGAACACACTGGGTATGCAGATCATCACCAGCAAGCGCCGCATCACGGTGGAACACGCAACTGCCCGTGATGAAAAGCTGCTGGATATGGACGGCTATGATTGCGTGGCAGTGGTGGTAAACCAGACCTTCAACTCCGATGGAATGCTGTTCGAGTACACCCAGTCCCGCCACCAACCGGACTATTTCTGCTTTCAGGACATTGCCACGCGGAAAAAGTGAGCGGCAGACACCCGGCGCAGGGGGATCCACCTGGGATTTTGCGCTGGGCCGGGGCTCCGGCAAAATGGGTTTTAGGGTGTCCCTGAATCAGAATCTGTTTTATAGATGCAATGCTTGCTAACCATCGCTTACGCTCTGGTTACCCCCTTCTGGGGCTTTGTACTGCTGACAGAGTGCGGCTGCGCTTGGCAATGTACAGGGGATGGGATAGCAATTCCTGACCGTATCTTTTTGTTAATAACCATCTCGTTTATATACACAAACCGAGTCAAAAGCCGTTTTGCAGAACACTTTACCGGGAGAGTTGACAAACCCGCCGTTTTTGCGTATTATAATAGGAACAAGGGGGTCGTGTGCCCCTTTGGCAAAAAGCGAACAGCCTTGACGAGGAGAGTACGCCCCGCCTGCGCCTGACAGAAAGCCCGAAGGATGGAACCGGGCAGGTGAGCACGGGGTGGAAGATGGCCTCTGAGCTGTGGGGGTGAAGCGGCACGCCGCCAAGCCCCCGCCGGGTGCGCCCGTTACCGCGCGGAGGCCGGTTTTACCCCGGCACGCAAGGCCATGCCTGCAAGGGCGCGGCGAAGCAAGGTGGTACCACGGAAGTTCAGCTCCCGTCCTTGTCCGGTGCATTCCGGCAGGACGGGAGCTTTTTTGTGACACAGCCACAACAGAAAGGAAGAATCATCCCCCATGAGCGAACACAACACATTCTACATCACGACCCCCATCTACTACCCCAGCGACAAGCTGCACATCGGCCACAGCTACACCACCGTGGCCTGCGATGCGCTGGCCCGCTTCAAGCGGATGCAGGGAAAGGAAGTCATGTTCCTGACCGGCACCGATGAGCACGGCCAGAAGATCCAGGACAAGGCCGCCGATGCAGGCGTGACCCCCAAGGAGTACGTTGACCGGATCGTTGCCACCGTCAAGGATCTGTGGAAGCTGCTGGATGTCAGCTATGACCGCTTCATCCGCACAACCGATGACTACCATGTGGAGACCTGCCAGAAGATTTTCACCCAGCTGTATGAGCAGGGCGATATCTACAAGGGCGAGTACATCGGCCACTACTGCAAGCCCTGCGAGAGCTTCTGGACCGACAGCCAGCTGGTGGACGGCAAGTGCCCCGACTGCGGCCGCGAGGTCTATGATGCCCACGAGGAGGCTTACTTCTTCAAGACCGGCAAGTATGCCGACCGCCTGCTGAAGTACTACGAGGAGAATCCCCAGTTCATCCAGCCCGAGAGCCGGAAGAACGAGATGATTGCCTTTATCAAGCAGGGCCTGCAGGACACCTGTGTTTCCCGCACCTCTGTCAAGTGGGGCATCCCCGTTCCCTTTGACCCCAAGCACACCATGTATGTCTGGGTCGATGCGCTGAGCAACTATATCTCCGCGCTGGGCTACGGCAACGAGACCTACCACGATTACAACAAGTTCTGGCCTGCTGACCTGCACATGGTGGGCAAGGAGATCCTGCGCTTCCACACCATCCTGTGGCCCGCCATGCTGATGGCTCTGGATCTGCCGCTGCCCAAGCGCGTGTTTGGCCACGGCTGGCTGCTGATGAACGGCGGCAAGATGTCCAAGTCCGTGGGCAACGTTGTGGACCCCGTGGTCCTGTGTGACCGCTACGGCGTGGACTCCATCCGCTACTTCCTGCTGCGTGAGATCCCCTTTGGCAACGACGGCATGTTCACCAACGAGGCCCTGATCAACCGCATCAACAGCGACCTGGCCAACGACCTGGGCAACCTGCTCAGCCGCACCGTTGCCATGTGCGAGAAGTACTTCGGCGGCACGGTCCACAAGGCCGCTGGCACCGAGGCCATCGACACGGAGCTGGAGACCATGGTCAATGAGCTGCTGGGCAAGGTCACTGCCGATATGGACAACCTGACCATCCCCCAGGCCCTGATGGAGATCTTTGCCGTGATCCAGCGCGCCAACAAGTATATCGACGAGACCGCTCCCTGGGCTCTGGCCAAGGACGAGGCCAACAAGGCCCGTCTGGAGAGCGTGCTCTACCACCTGTGCGAGGCACTGCGTGTGGCAGGCATCCTGCTGAACGCTTACCTGCCCTCCACCGCTCCCAAGATGATGGATCAGCTGGGCCTGTCCACTGCCGCCATCGACCTGAGCAAGGCTGCTTACGGCGTGCAGGAGACCTACACCGTCCACAAGGGCGATGCCCTGTTCCCCCGCATTGACGTGGCCAAGGAGATCGCCCACCTGAAGGAAGAGGACGAGAAGCGCAAGGCCGCTGCCGAGGCTGCCAACAAGGCCAAGGCCGAAGCTGAAAAGGCTGCTGCCGCCCCCGCCGCTGAGGAGAGCACCGTTGATTTTACCCACGAGGAAGAGATCGACTTTGACACCTTCTGCAAGGTGGAGCTGCGCGTGGCCGAGGTGCGTGCCTGCGAGAACCTGAAGGAGAGCAAGAAGCTGCTCCACCTGACCGTGTTTGACGGCGAGCGTGAGCGCTGCATCCTGTCCGGCATTGCCAAGTGGTTCAAGCCGGAGGATCTGATCGGCAAGAAGATCGGCATCGTCTGCAATCTGGCTCCCCGCCCCATGCTGAAGGGCAAGTATGTCAGCGAGGGCATGATCTTTGCTGCCGACACCGCTGACGGCGGCTGCTCCATCGCCTTCTACGGCGACAACACCCCCGTTGGCAGCCGCATCCACTGAGCCATGGAGACACAGCTGAACCGTGCCGAGAAGCTGGACCGGCTTTTCGGCACACCGGCTTTTGCCGTTATCATTGCCATCCTTTGCAACGCCATGTGGGGTTCGGCTTTCCCTTTCATCAAGCTGGGTTACCGGCTCTTTGCCATCGACACCGCTGACACGGCCTCCATTCTCTGCTTTGCAGGGGTGCGGTTCATGCTGGGCAGTGTGCTGGTGCTGGTCTGCGTCGGTATCTGGTTGGTAAACAAGGCCCCCGCCAAAAAGGAGCGTACCCGGTAATATGGAATACCCCATCTTTGACACCCACGCCCATTACAGCGCCCGTGCCTTTGACGCGGACCGCTTTGCCCTGCTGGACAGCCTGCCCGGCAAAGGGGTGGTGGGCGTGTGCGAGCAGGCTACCCATTCGGGCGATGCACCCAAGGTGCTGGAGCTGGCCCACAAATATCCCTGGGTGTACGCCGCCATCGGCATCCATCCGGAGAGCCTGCTGGCCCCGGGGGATTGCGGTGAGGAAGGCCCCGCCCCTACTGTCTCGGTATACGGCGGCGACTGGGCCGCAGAGATGTGTGCCCTTGCCCCCTATTACGAGGACCCCAAGGTGGTGGCTGTGGGGGAGTGCGGCCTGGATTACCACTGGCCCGTGCCCAAGGATGCCCAGCTGGCGCTGTTTGAGGCCGAGATCCGGCTGGCACTGGAACTGGACAAGCCCATCATCGTGCACGACCGCAGCGCCCACGCCGATGTCTACGCCCTGCTGAAAAAATACCAGCCCAAGGGCATCGTCCACTGCTATTCCGGCAGCGCCGATGACGCGCTCTGGCTGGCAGAGCAGGGGCTCTACATCGGCTTTGGCGGGGCCTGCACCTTCAAGGGTGCCAAGCGTGCCGCCAAGGCCATTGCCGCCCTGCCGCTGGAACGCATCGTCCTGGAAACCGACTGCCCCTATATGGCCCCGGAACCTGTCCGCGGCACCCGCTGCGACAGCTCCCTCATCCGCTATGTAGGCGAGTATATCGCCAGCGTCAAGGGTGAGAAACCGGGGCAGGTGTTCCGGCAGACGGTGGAGAATGCCTGCCAGGTGTATAACCTCTCCGTCTGAAACCGGCAGCAGCCGTGCATAGAGGGCAGGTTGGACAGAGCAGGCCTATCCGTTATCTACAAAAGCATTATGCTTCTGTATAAATCAAGTAACAAACTACAAATTGTCAATTAAGGAGATATCACTTATGAAAGCTCGTATTCCGCAGCACCGTGAATTCATCATCAACTTCCCCGACACTGTTGACAACGCCAAGGCCAACGAGGGCTGGGCAAAGCTGCAGCAGATCGTGGAGGACTACAAGAAGGACCACAACGGTGCTTCCGTCTACGCACCCAGCTTCATCGAGGACTGCGAGCCTGCCGTCAAGAAACTGCAGGAAGAGTATGGTTTCGAGTACACCGTTGAGTATGTAAAGTAAGTTCTGAGTTTTCAGTATATTGCATTAAAAAGAGCAGAGCGTCTGGCCAGCTGGCTGGAGCGCTCTGCTCTTTGTTTTATTCCAGGTACTGCGGCAAATTCCATGAGCCGCGCAGTACACGGTGGATCTCCACCACCTTGACGTTCTCATTGACATGGTAAAACACCAGATACTGGTCTGCCACCAGCTTGCGGTAGGTCGGGTCAAGGGCATAGACTTCACACATCCGTGGGGTATCCCCCAGCTTTGTGATCTTTTCCTGCATTTCTTTCAGCACACGGCGGGCCGTTTGGGGGTAGAAGCCGGACAAATACCGGGTAATGTCATTCAAGTCCTGTACAGCAAGGGGCAGGTATTTGATCTTATACGTCATACTGTTCGTGGAGCGTCTCCCATACGCTTTCATGCTCTGTCCACTGCGTGTTGGGGTCTGCCGCCTGCTGTTTTGCCTTGGCAAGCTCCTCGGCAACATACCGCTGGTGCATGAACTCCTCATACTTGGCGTAGTCCTCAATGTTGATAAGGACGGATTCCCCACGACCATGATTTGTGATAATAACATGATTGTGGTCTTTCAACATCTCTGAAATTTCAGCGTAGTGGTTGCGCAGATCACGGGATGGGCGAACAAATGTCTGCATCATAAGTGACACCTCCTGTCAAAAGCATTGTATCACATTATGACTACATATACAAGGATCATTACAATCGTTTTATTTCAGCTCCATATTGATGGACTTTTCCGTAAAGCCGTAGTCCCGGTACATCTCATACGCCATTTTATTTTTAGCGTTCACCTGCAGTTCAATGGTGTCGCATCCCTTTTCTGCTTTGAGCTGCTTCACCTTATCAAAGAACTGGTGGCCGATGCCCTTCCCGCGATACGCCTCATCCACCGCCATGGTACTGACGAACAAAACATCCTTTGTTACCTGCGCCGGGCCTTCCACATGGCGCTTGAAGACTTCCAAAACACCAACAACGATGCCGTCCGTCTCGGCAATATACCAGCTGTCCCCTTTCAGAAGTTCGCCAAACAGTTCCTTTGTGATCAATGGGCTGGCCGGTTTGTAGACATCCGGCCGCCAATCCACATGCATCTGCTGCACCTGATCCATAATAGCAGAAAATCGGTCATAATCCTGCATTTGCGGGGTACGGATCGTAATTTTCATCTTGTTTTCTCCTTGTTGTATCAAAAAAAAAAAACACCCTGTCTGACACGGTTTCGGGTCCAGACAGGGCATTTTGAGTTTCTTTTCAGTTGCCCGCTTCCACCTTGCTCAGCAGGATGCGGTCATTGTCCAGGGCCTTGCCGGCATTCTCGCGGAATTTTTCCAGCAGGTCGTCCACGGTCATCTTACTGCGCTCCTCGCCCTTGACATCGAACACGATGCGGCCGCCGTCCATCATCAGGGTTCGGTTGCCCAGTTCGAGGGCCTGATGCATATTGTGGGTGACCATCAGGCAGGTGATCTTTTTCTCTGCCACGATGCTCTTGGTCAGCTCCAGCACCTTCTCCGCCGTGGCAGGGTCCAGGGCTGCGGTGTGCTCGTCCAGCAGCAGGAGCTTGGGGGTAACGAGGGTGGCCATGAGCAGGGTCAGTGCCTGCCGCTGGCCGCCGGAAAGCAGACCCACCGGCTGCTTCATCCGGTCCTCAAGCCCCATATTCAGCAGGGCAAGTTTTTCCCGGAACAGCTCCTTATCCTTGCGGGAGATACGGGAGAAGATGGCGTGGGGGGCGGTTCCTGCCCGGAGATAGGCCAGCGCAAGGTTTTCCTCAATGGTCATATTGGGGGCCGTGCCCTTGAGGGGGTCCTGGAACAGGTGGCCGATGACCTTGCTGCGCTCATACTCGGGCGCAAAAGTAATGTCCTGCCCGCCCAGCACGATGCTGCCTTCGTCGGCAATGAAACCGCCGGTGATGGCGTTGAACATGGTGGATTTGCCCGCGCCGTTGGAGCCCACGATGGTGGCAAAGTCGCCTGCCTCCATGTGCAGGCTCACACCGTTCAGGGCCACTTTTTCGTTGACGGTGCCGGGGTTAAAGGTCTTATGCAGATTGTTCAGTTCCAGCATTTCCATCTCAGTGCACCTCCTTCCGGGCATTGTGCTTGCGCTGCTCAAAGGCAAACTTTGCCCGGATGGCGGGCATCGAGATGGCCACAGCCACGATGAGGGCGCTCACCAGCTTCATGGCAGCGGCGGGCACATTGAAGCGCAGGGCCACGGCCACGATAAAGCGATACAGGCAGCTGCCGAACACCACGCCCAGCACCCGGCGCACCATGGTGCGCTTGCCCACCAGCGTTTCGCCGATGATAAGGGAAGCCAGCGCGATGGTCACCATGCCGGTGCCCACGTTGATGTCGCTGCTCTTCTGGTACTGGGCCAGCAGGCCGCCGGAAAGGGCGGTCAGCGCGCCCGAGATGCACAGGCCCACTGTGATGGTGAAGGCCGGGTTGATGCTGGAGGCCCGCACCATGGCGGCGTTGTCGCCGGTGGCGCGGATGGAAAGGCCCAGCCGGGTACCCAAGAAACCCACCATAGCGGCACAGGCGAGTACAATGACCGCCGCCGCGATGACCAGCTTATACCAGCCGCCCGTAAAGGCCAGCGCGGATTTTGCCAGCGAGAATACCGTATCGGTCTTGACCAGGGACATCGTGGACGAAAAGCCCATGACCGCCAGATTGATGGTGTACAGACCGGTGTTCACGATGATACCTGCCATGATGCTCTCAACGCCCAGACGTGTCTGCAAAAAGGCGGTGACGAAGCCCGAACACACACCCGCTGCCATGGCCGCGAACAGAGCCAGGATGGGGTGGCCTGTCAGCGCCACCTGGCAGGCCACGGCACAGCCAAGGGTGAAGCAGCCATCGGTGGACAGGTCGGCAATGTTCAGGATCGAATAGCTCAGAAACAGCGCCAGCGCCACCAGACCGTAAATGCAGCCCAGCTCCAGCGCCGTCTGGATCACGTTGAGCGAAAAGATACTCGCCAGCATGGTTGATGTACTCCTTTTTAGAAATTCTCCTGCGTGGTCACTACCACAATTTCGGTGCAATAGGGCTTGAAGGCTTCCTTAACGGTGTCGAGGTCAAGGCCCAGTGCCTCACAGCTCTCGGTGTTGATGGTGACGATGCCGTTATCGAAGGTCTGGTAGGGCAGGTCTGCGGGGGTCTTGCCGCCGCAGAGCAGCTCCACCACCATATCGGCGGTGGCCTCGCCCAGCTGGACGTAATCCACGCCGTAGCCCACAAAGGCACCGTTCAAAGCAAAGCTGTCCGCGCCGGTGAAGTGCTGGATCCCTGCCTCCAGGAAGGTCTCATAGATGGACAGCTCGGCGGTCATCACGGTGTTGTCGGTGGGGGTGAACACTGCCTTGACACCGGCGGCCACAAGGGCCTCGGCAGCCATCTGCACCTCAGCCGTGGTGGTACCGTTCTTTTCAATGTACTTGATGCCCTTGCTGTCGCAGAACGCCTTGGCATCGGCGATGGCCTGGGTGGAAGAATCCTCGCTCAGGTCGTACAGCAGGCCGATGGTGTCGATGTCGGGGTTGATGGCAGTGATGAGGTTCATAATGGCCTCGGTGTTCAGGGCATCGGAGGTGCCGGTGATGCCCTCCTCCCCGTCAAACCCGGCGGAAACAGGGCCGGTGACGGCAGAGTAGACCACAGGGATGTCGGTATCTTCCACAGCGGCCAGCATGGTGGCGGCAGTGGGGGTGGCCACGGCCACAATGACATCTACCTGGTCGGCCACCAGGTCTGCACCGATCTGGTTCAGGTTGGACTGGTCAGCCTGGGCGTTGGCGTAGTAATCGGCATAGTCGAAGGTCACGCCCTTCTCCGCGCCCACCTTATCCAGACGGCTCTCAACAGAGGCCACGATCTGGTTCAGGGAAGCATGATCCACATAGTTGACGATGCCCACCTTAAAGGTCTGGCCTGCTTCAGAAGCGGCGGCAGCGGAACCGGCAGCGCTGGAAGCGGTGCCGGATGCTGCGGCAGAAGAGCCGGAGGAGCCGCAGCCGGTCAGGCCCAGTGCGGATACGACAGCGGCTGCGGCGGCAGCCTTCAGGAAGCTGCGGCGGGAGATCATGTTCATGGTTTTCATAGCAGTTGCTCCTTTCCCGGAGCGGGCGGCCCAAAAAATAAAACCCGCTCCACCTGCGGAACGGGTAAAATAAAAACGGCCCCGTCCCTGTGTGTTCATCCACAAGGACAGAGTCGAGAAATTCGAATCTGCGGTGCCACCTTGCTTGCTCCGCTCGTCTTCCCACCATGGAAAACTGCAGGAGCCCCTCAACGGAGAGCCAACACTCCCCTGCCCTGTAACGGAGGCTTCCGTCCCAAGCTACTAAAGGCACTGCCCTGTTCGCCCGGCCCTCGGCGGCCCACGAACTCTGCCCCGCTCTCTGCCCGTTTTCACCATTCGGGCTCACTGTAAGTGCGCTTGCAGGTTCTCTTCCGCCTCATCGGTTTGTTGATTGCATTATACGCTTTATTTTCATAAAGTCAAGAGGGGATTTTTCATTTTTTCGGCCGCAAAGATGAAATGCTTCTTGGATGCCCCGCAGCAGCCCTCCTGCCCGGATCTCCCCGGTGCGGCCCGGGCAGCTCTGCCGGGGCAAAAGAAGCCTTCTTCCAGCCATAGGTCATACTTTCTCCCCTCTCCGGGACGCATTTCCACTTTCAGTATCCCCGTTGCTGCGCACAAAGTTCATGGTTCCAACCATAGGTTCCAGACTATTTTTATTCTTTTCCCGAGTTTTGCTCTAAATTCTCTTCAAAGGGCTTGACAGAAAAATGTTTTTTGCGATAAACTAATTCTATGAAATATTTTCGTTGTATCCAACGATGTCAAACATGCAACTCGGAGAGGACACTACCACCATGTCGATGACCCTGAATCCCGTCAACGAAGCCGCTTTTCAGAAAGCTGTACAGTCTCTGGAGACCCTGAACCGGGCCGCCGTGTTCCACCCCACCGGCACCGGCAAAAGCTGTATTGCCTGGAAGGTGGTGGAGGCTCACCCCCAGACCACCTTTTTCTGGCTGGTGGCCGGTGCACAGCGTCTGGCCCTGCGGCAGGCAGAGCTGACACGCTACAACGGCGGCACCCTGCCCGGCAATGTCCGCTTCTGTGATTGCGAAAAGCTGGCCGCCGCCACCCCGGAGCAGTGGGTGCGGCTGGGGGAGCAGAAACCCGGCTGCATCGTGCTGGACTGCTACCATGAGCTGAGCGCCGTGTGCTGGGCGCAGTCGGTACAGAAGCTGCTGCGGATGTGCCCCCAGGCAAAGGTGCTGGGGCTGGGTGTGCCCAACGGTGCCCCCGTCTGCGCCGCCGCGCAGGAGCTGTTTGCCGACTGCATCGTCTCCCACATGACTGTGGCCGAGGCCATGGCCGCCGGGACCATGCCGGTGCCCTCAGCCTATGCAGCCCTGCTCTGGCCGCAGGAGGAGGAGCTGGCCACCCTGCGCGCCCGGATCAAAAACCTGTGTATGCCCAAGGGCGACACCTCCCTGCGCGTTCAATATGAAGAGCTGAGCTGGTCTCTGCGTCAGGTGGAGAACCTGACCGTTCTGCTGCCCCGCCTGCTCAGCGATACCAGCGGCCATTATCTGGTCCTGTTTGAATCCGCCGCCTATCAGGAAAAGTTGGGCACGGAGCTGGAACAACTGCTGCGCACTGTGGACCCTGCCGTCCGCTTTTACGCTGCAGATCACGCCTGCTTTGCGGATTCTGCCGCCGTGGAGACCTTCCTCTCCGATACGGCCCCCGGCCCCAAGGTCCTGCTCTGCGTCAACGCGCCGGGAGTCCAGCAGCCGCTGGAGGGGCTGGCCGGGGTCATTCTGGTGCGCCAATCCAGCCTGATGTCCACCTTCAAGCAGATGCTCTGCCGCGCGCTGGTGGCTGCAGGCAGCCGCAGCGTGCCGGTGTTCGACCTTGTGGCGCAGTTCGAGGGGCTGGGCAACGGCCGCACCCTGCAGCGTGACTGCACCGAGGCCATGACCAGGGCCGGCAGCAAAACGCCGGGCTTCCGGCAGGAGCGCCCCATGCAGCAGACCTACCGCCTGTATGGCAAGCTGCGCCGGGAGATGGAGGCCCGCTGGGAGGTGCTGTGCCAGGCCGCCGCCGATGCCGCTGCCAAAGAGGGCACCTTGGAGCTGCCCCGGAGCTATACCATCCACAGCGGCGTGCCCGTGGGCAAGTGGCTCGAGCTCCAGCGGCAGGTACAGGCAGGGCAGCGCCCGGGCCGCCTGACAGCTGAACAGGCCGCCAAGCTGGAAAAACTGGGCATCCGCTGGAACCACCGGCTGGAAGCTGCCTGGGAAAAAGGCTTTGCCTCCGCGCAGAAATACCGCACCGAGCACGGCGATCTGCTGGTGCCGGTGCGCTACCGCGATAAAAATGATTTTGCACTGGGCGAATGGATCGTCTACAACCGCCAGCGCTATCTGGGCGGCAACCTGACCCAGAACCGCATCGAGCGGCTGGAAGCCATCGGCATGGTGTGGAGCACCTCCAACGATCTTTGGGAGCAGAACTATGCCGCCGCCACCCAGTATTATCTGGAGCATGGCGATCTGGAAGTGCCCATCAAGTACGAAACGCCCTCCGGCTTCGGTCTGGGGGTCTGGCTGGGGGCCCAGCGCGCCGCCCACAAGGCAGGCGAGCTGCCACAGGAGCAGGTGGAGCGGCTGGACGCTCTGGGCATGGACTGGACCAACCGCAACGACCGCAAGTGGATGTCCCTGTACGATGTTGCCGCCGCCTACTACCATGAGCACGGCAACCTGAACGTCCCCTCGGAGTATGTCACGCCGGACGGAGTACTGCTGGGCAAGTGGGTGGCGCGCCAGCGCTATGCCTACCTGAACCCGGACCGCTCCAGCGCCCGGGTCACCCCTGAGCGCAAGGCCCTGCTGGACAAGCTGGGCATGGTGTGGGAAAAGTATGACCCCTGGCAGGAGCGCTATGATCTGGCTCTGGCCTACAAGACAGAGCACGGCGATCTGGAGATCCCCTCTGTCTACAAGACCGCGGACGGTGTTTGGCTGGGCAGCTGGGTCAGCCGCCAGCGGCAGACCCTGAACTCCGGCAGCAGCGCCCTGAGCAGTGAGCGCCGCAAGCTGCTGCGCACCCTGTTCAAGGGCGAGCGCCGCCCCAGTGATCCCGCTGCTGACCACGGCACCGTGCGCGAGGCCAACTGGGAGCGGAACTTCCGCAGTGCCGCCCGCTACGCCCGCAAATACAAGCACCTGCTGGTCCCCGCCAGCTATGTGGACAGCGATGGTGTCCGGCTGGGCGTGTGGATCTCCAACCTGCGTGCAGCCCGCAAGAACCGCCCGGATTCCTATCAGGTCACGCCCGCCCACATCAAAAAGCTGAACAGCATCGGCATGGTGTGGGATGCCCGGGATGCCAAGTGGGGAACCGCCTATCAGCAGGCAAAGGCCTACTACAAGGCCCACGGCAACCTCCACGCCGCCGCCAACTACAAATCCGACGAAACCGGCTTCTGCCTGGGCGACTGGCTCCGCCGGATGCGGGAGTGGGATACCATCCACGACCCCAAGCTCACCCCTGAGCGCCGCGCAATGCTGGATAAGATCGGGATGGAGTGGAGCGAATAAGAGAAAAAAGCCACCGGTTTTTGCCGGTGGCTTTTCTGATACAGATTACAGCTGATCCAGCTCCTGCTGCAGCTGGGCCAGCGCATTGCGGATGGGCAGATGCTGGGGGCAGGCCGCCTCACACTTGCCGCAGCGGACGCAGTGGCTGGCCTTTTCGGCATCGGGGAAGCGGGCTTCCCACTGGTGCTTGATGGCCTCGGGCTGGCCGAACATCCCCAGCTTGTTCCAGATGCTGAAGTTGTCCGGGATGTCCACCCCCATGGGGCAGGGCATACAGTACCGGCAGCCGGTGCAGCCGATCTTGATGCGGCTGTGCAGGAAGGCGGCGGTCTGCTCCACTGCGGCGGTCTCTGCAGCGGTCAGCGGCTCAAAGCGGGCAAAGGTGGCCAGGTTATCCGTGAGCTGATCCTCGGCACTCATGCCCGAGAGGATGACATGGACGTTCCGGTGGCTGCCCACCCAGCGCAGAGCCCAGGAGGCATCCGAGGCCTCGGGCCGCAGGGCCCTGAGGGGTGCTTCGGCCTCCGGGGGCAGGTTGGCCAGTGTGCCGCCCTTGATGGGCTCCATGATGATGAGGGGGATGTTCAGCTCCTCGGTCAACTGATAGCCGCGGTCACCCGAGATCTCCTCGGCACGGTCATCGGTGTCCAGATAGTTATACTGCAGCTGGCAGAAATCCCAGGGCTGATCCCGCAGGATGTGCTCAAGGCCCGCCGCGTTGTCGTGGCAGGAGAAGCCGAAGCTGCGGATGCGGCCCAGCTTTTTCTGCTCCCACAGCCAGTCCACGATGCCCATTTCCTTGGCCCGGTCGTACCGGGCGGCGTGCAGGGAGTGCAGCAGGTAGAAGTCGATGTATTCCACGCCCAGCCGCCGGAGCTGCTCTTCAAAGATATGCTGGGCCTCCTCCAGGCTCCCGCACTGCCACAGCGGCATCTTGGTGGCCAGATAAAAGCTCTCCCGGGGCCACTTTGCAATGACCCTGCCCACAAAGGGCTCGCTCTGGCCGCCGTGGTAGGGGTAGGCGGTGTCAAAATAGTTCACACCTGCGTCCCGCGCGGCGTTCAGCAGCGCCTCGGCCCGGGGCTCGTCAATGGCTCCCTCCGGTGTGGTGGGGAACCGCATACAGCCATAGCCCAGCAGGGAGGTGCGGATGCTCTCCCCTGCGCCGTTCTGCTTTTTCCATGTTCTGTATTCCATCTCTTTTGTGCAGCTGGCTGCCGTGTTCCAGCCGCTCCTCCTTTTGTCCCCCAGTATACCGGAAAAATCCCGCGCTGACAAGAAAGATGTTCCGCTTCTTGTTCTGCCGCCGGAAATATGGTATACTTATAATCCAAATTTTATCATGTTATCAACTAAATCAGATAGCGCTAAGGAGTATCATGGAACCTTTCAACACCCCTTTGAAGATCAGGGAGATCTCCCTGCCCCACCGGGCAGTGTTCGGCCCCATGGCGGGCTTTACCGATGCCCCGGCCCGGCGGCTGATGGCCCAGCACGGAGCCGGTTTTACCGTCAGTGAGATGGTGTCCAGCCGGGCGCTGGTATACGGCGACCACAAAACCGTCAGCCTGCTCAAGGCCGAACCCAACGGTGCCCCCTACGGCGTGCAGATCTTTGGCGAAGTGCCCGAAATCATGGGGCAGGCCGCTGCCGCCGTGGAACAGTACGCGTTCGATTTTCTGGACATCAACATGGGCTGCCCGGCCCCCAAGATCGTCTCGGGCGGGGCGGGCAGCAAGCTGATGCTTGACCCCGACCGCTGCGGCCGTATTGTGGAGGAAGTGGTCAAAAACACCTCCCGCCCCGTCACCGTGAAGATGCGCAAGGGCTGGGACGCAGAGCACGTCACGGCCGTGGAGTGTGCCAAGGCCTGTGAGCAGGCGGGCGCGGTGCTCATCGCCGTCCACGCCCGCACCCGAGAACAGATGTACACCCCGGGCATCGACCCGTCCATCATCGCGGCAGTGAAGGATGCCGTCCACGTTCCCGTGCTGGGCAACGGCGATATCCGCACTGCCGAGGATGCTGTGCGGATGGTGGAGGAGACCGGCTGCGACGGCGTGATGATCGCCCGGGCCGCTCTGGGCGACCCCTGGCTCTTTGAGCGGGTGAACGCTGCGCTGGAGGGCCTGCCCGCCCCCAAGGAGCCGAACCTGCAGGCCCGGATGAACGCCCTGCGCCGGCAGGTGGAGGAGATGGTGGAGCAGAAGGGCGAGTTCGTTGCCATGCCCCAGGCCCGGGCCCAGACCATGCACTACATGAAGGGCCTGAAGGGGGCCGCCAGCCTGCGGCGCTACTGCTGTGAGCTGAGCCGCCTCTCTGACCTCGACACCCTCATCGACGCGGTGTTCGAGCAGCAGCGCAGGGCCGCGCAGGACCCCGATGACACCCGCGAGGTGCCGTTCCCGTAAGCGGGAAATTTCCGATACTGAAAAGAGGACTGACGCATGACTGCATTTCATTCTTCGCCCCGGATGCTGGGGCAGAAGCAGGATAAGTTCTGGCTCACTGTGGGGCTCTGCGCCCTGACAGCCGCCCTCATCTTCCTGCCGTTCTATCTGCTGGACGGCGGCTTTTTCCACTATGCAGGCGATTTCAACAGCCAGCAGATCAGCTTTTACCGCTACATGAACGGCTTTCTCAAGGGGGCAGGCTACCCCGCCGGATACGGAGGCGTGAAGAACACCTTTTCCTGGGCAACTGACCTGGGCAGCGGAACCATGAACGCCTATTCGTTCTACCTGTACGGCTCCCCCTTCTTCTGGTTTTCCCTGCTCTTCCCGCAGAACTGGCTCCCCTACCTCATGGTGCCGCTGCTGGTGCTCAAGTTCGCGGTGGCGGGCGGCGGCACGTATCTGTACCTGCGCCGCTACGTCAAAGACCCGAACTTTGCGGTGCTGGGTGCGGCCCTCTACGCCTTTTCGGGCTGGGGGCTGTACAACATCTTCTTCAACCACTTCATTGATGTGCTGGCCCTCTTCCCCTGGATGCTCTGGGCACTGGATGAGACCATCTACGAGCACCGCCACGGATGGTTCGCCTTCTGGGTGGCGGTGAACCTGCTCAACAACTACTTCTTCTTTGTGGGGCAGGTGCTCTTCCTTGTCATCTACTTCGTCTGCAAGCTCTCCGCCGGGGAGTTCCGGCTCACGCCCCGGCTCTTCGGTCAGCTGGCCTTTGAGAGCCTGCTGGGCGTGGCACTGGGCTTTGTGGTGCTCTGGCCCACTGTCCTCAGTGTGCTGCAGAACCCGCGCACCATCGACCTTTCCTCCGGCTGGGGCTTTCTGACCTATTCCAAGCCCCAGCAGTATCTGGCCATCCTGCTGAGCTGGGTGCTGCCCCCGGATTCCCCCTATATGACCTCCATCTGGTCTGAGGGCATCATCAAATGGACCAGCATGACAGCCTATCTGCCCCTGTGCAGTCTGGCCGGGGTGGTGGCCTACTGGCGCTCCCGGCAGGGCGACAGCAAAAAGCGGATCATTGCCGTCTGTATGGTGTTCGCACTGGTTCCCATCCTGAACAGCGCGTTCTATGCCCTCAATTCCAGCTACTATGCCCGGTGGTTCTATATGCCGGTGCTCATCCTTGCTGCCATGACGGTGAGCGCGTGGGAGGACCCCAGCCTCGACCTCGCCCGCCCCGCCCGGAGCATTGCCTTTGTGATGATCGCCACGCTGGCCTTTGCACTGGTGCCCGTGCAGGATGCCACCACCAAAGAGTGGAGCCTGGGCGTGCTGCAGAATCCGGGCCAGTACTGCGCAGTGCTCGCCTTTGGTCTGGGCGGGCTGGCCGTCTACCATTGCATCTGCAGGCGCTGGCAGCAGCGCAGGGTCTTTGCCCGCCGCCTGCTGGCCGGTGTGCTGGCGTTCAGCTGCCTGTTCGGCATCGTCCACATCGGCATTGGCAAGTTCGGCCAGTGGAACACCGACAGTGACCTTGTGGAGCAGTACATCAACGCGCTGGCCCTGAAGGAGGATCTGCCCGAGGGGGACTGGCGCATTGACACCTACAAGACCCACGACAATCTGGGCCTGTGGCTGGACAAGAGCTGCCTGCAGTATTTCGGCAGCACCGCCGCTCCCAGCATCCTCAGCTTCTACCCGGCACTGGGGGTCAAGCGGGATGTGCGCAGTCAGCCCGAGCTCTCCAACTACGCCCTGCGCGGCCTGCTCAGCGTCAGATACCTGCTGACCACACTTGCGCATCAGGAGCAGTTCCGCGCTGAGGCCGATGAGGGCTGGGCGTATTACGATACCCTGGACGGCTATGTTCTCTACGAGAACCAGAACTACGTTCCCATGGGCTTCACCTACGATTACTACCTCACCGAGGCCCAGTACGAGGACACCGTGACCCCCACCCGCTCCAACCTGCTCATGCGGGCACTGGTGCTCACTGAGGAGGATGCCGTGGCCTACGGGCAGTACCTCACGCCCCTGCCCACGGCAGAGCTCAACGATCTGACCTACACCCGCTACACCCAGGATTGTGCCGACCGCCGGGCCTCTGCCTGCACCACCTTTGAGATGAACAGTGCAGGCTTCCACGCCGAGGCCACGCTGGACAGGGCAAATCTGATGTTCTTCTCCGTGCCCTACGATGACGGCTTCACGGCCTATGTGGACGGGCAGGAGACCGAGATCCTGCGGGTGGACAAGGGCCTGATGGCCGTCCTCTGCCCCGCCGGAACGGTCACCATCGACTTTGTCTATCAGCCGGACGGCATCCGCCTGAGCCGGACTGTCACCCTTGCCTCCCTGCCCGTGTTCCTGCTCTACGCCGGGCACTTTGCCTGGGACGAAAAGAAAAGACGGAAGCATTAAAAAAGCCGCCGCTCCAAAAAGCGACAGCTCAAAGAAAAGCTCAACTGAAAGAAGGTATCCTATGGGCCCCTGGTATTACGAGGTCGTCAGCTTTGACGGCGATTATGTCAACCTGCGCCGCACCGACATTGAAAGCGACGAGCTGAATCCCGTTGCGCTGGCCCTGCTGCCGCCCGAGATCGAGGTAGGCAGCAAGGTCAAGTGCGAATATTTTCAGTATGAGGTGATCAGCTGAGCCTCTCCGTCATCCCTGCGGGATGCCGCCTCTCCTAATAGGAGAGGCAAGCCCCCCCCCCCTATTAGGGAAGCTGATGCGAAGCACCTGAGAGGTTCGCCAGCACCGCTGCCAGCAGCATTCCGATGGGCGCGCTGATCCAGCTGGACATCCAGAAGCCTGCAAAACCAATGCGGGGTACAAGGATCACACAGGCCAGCAGGTTCAGGGCGATCTGCCCCAGGTTGGAGGCCAGATACAGCCCCATCTTCTGGGCACCGCGCAGACGGGCCTCGAACAGATGCTTCTGTGCCACAAACAGGCAGGTCACCGACTCAAAGGCCAGCATGGTGCAGCCATAGCTGGCTGCTGCCGGGTCGGTGGTAAAGAGCCGGAGCAGCGGCCCCCGCAGACCGATGCAGACCGCCATCACCCCAAGCGAATACACCAACAAGATCCGCCGCCCTTCCCGCAGGCCCTCTTTTACACGGCCCGGCTGGAGGGCGGCTGTGTTTTGCGCAATAAAGAACACCGTGGACTGCACAAAGCCGAACACCGGCATCATCAACAGGCTGGACAGCTTGCCTGCGCAGGAGAAACCCGCAATGGCTTCCACACCCAGACCGCCCAGCAGCCCCTGTTTGACCGTGGTGATGATGGTGCCGCTGGCCTGCTGAATACTGTTGGGGGCTGACAGCCGGAAAATATCCCTGGCATAGCGCGCCTTGAGCATCCGGAGCGAGAAAGCCGCATCCATCTGGGTGCGGCGCAGAAATGCCACCATGTAGACCGCGCCCGCCACCTGCGCCGCCGCTGTGGCAGCCGCTGCACCGGCTACCCCGAAGGGCCCCACCAGAACAAGGTCAAGCACAATGTTCATCGCACTGGTAGCCACAATGACCTTGAGCGGCGTTTTGGAATCGCCGCAGCCCATGACACACTCCTTGCTCAGATCGTAGGGCATCAGAAATGGCAGCCCCATCAGATAGATGCGCCCGTAGAGCACAGCGGTATCCAGGATCTCCGCAGGCGTATTGATCAGCCGCAGCAGAGCCGGCAGGGTCACAAAGCCCACTGCCGTGGTCAACAGGGCGATGACCTCATCCACGAACAGCAGGTTGTACAGCAGCTCTGTCATCTCATGCTTTGTGGCAGTGGGCTTGCCCGCCGCCACCAGCAGACCGCCGCCCAGCTCCATGCCGCCGGAGATGAACAGGAAGATCATCAGCACCGTGGAAGCGTTGGACACTGCCGCCAGCGCATCGGCATCCAGCCGCAGGCCGATGATCATGGTATCGGCCACGGCGTAAAACTGTGTTGCCACCATGCTCAGGATAATAGGCAGCGCGTACCGCAGCAGCGCAGGCCGCACCGCCCCGGTCAGCAGAGAATTCTCTTCGTTCACACAAACAACCTCTTTTCACAAAAAGAAAACCCGCATGGAACCTGTCGCCCAGGCCCCCTGCGGGTTCTTTTTCAGTTGCGCCAGCAGGAGTCGAACCTACGATGGGGGAGTCAAAGTCCCCTGCCTTACCGCTTGGCGATGGCGCACCGGTAAGAATCAGTATAGTAGAATTTCTTTCATTTGTCAAGCAAAAGCGTTTTTCCCTGTCTGTGCAAAGTGTTTTGCCACACTTTTACCATGTCTTTACAGTGTCCTTGTCATAATGCGAACCGCTTGCCCATTTTCCGCTTTATTTTCCCAAAAAGTATTGACACCACCCTCATAGCATGATAAGATATCATCGATTTTGAGAGACAAAGCGTGTCAGAGTCTTTTCAAAGCAAATTACCTGGGACCGCCCATCGGGGCTAAGGCCATACGGACAGCCGGGTCCACTGCCGACCGGCGGCGCAAGCTGCCATTATTGATTGAGTTGAAAGCTCAAATTTTATAAGTTGGTTCCTTTACAGCCATGAAATTGCGCAGAACGTGCGCAGACTTGTGAAACGGTCAATAAGAGTAGTAAAAGTGTAATTGCTATATAGACTCTCGTCATCCCGTCTTTTTGAACCATGCGGAGGTTTTCCCCAGTGTCACCGGGGGCTTTGTCTGCATGTTCAGAACGCTTTTTCAAGCGCAGGTCTGCACCAGTGTGGTGGGCCTGCGCTTTTTTGCTGCTCCGGAACCAGGGACGGAGGAGAAAAGATGAGTGAGAACCGTACACGGTTCCGGCTGGATCAGCGCCGTGCGCCCATTTATGAGGCGCTGGAGCAGTTCCGGCAGATGCGTGTGGTACCTTTTGATGTGCCCGGCCACAAGCGGGGCCGCGGCAACCCGGAGCTGACGGCCTTTCTGGGCCAGCAGTGCGTGGGTGTGGACGTGAACAGCATGAAGCCGCTGGATAATCTCTGCCACCCGGTATCGGTCATCCGGGAGGCCGAGGAGCTGGCCGCCGATGCCTTTGGCGCAGCCCATGCCTTTTTAATGGTGGGCGGCACCACCAGCTCTGTGCAGAGCATGGTGCTGACGGCCTGCAAGCGGGGCGATGAGATCATCCTGCCCCGCAACGTGCACCGCAGTGTGCTGAACGCACTGGTGCTCTGCGGCGCGGTCCCGGTCTATGTAAATCCCGAGGTGGACAAGCGGCTGGGCATCTCGCTGGGCATGAAGCGGGAGCAGGTGGCCAAGGCCATCAAGGAGCACCCCAACGCCGTGGCCGTTCTGGTGAACAACCCCACCTACTACGGCATCTGTTCCGACCTGCGCGCCATCGTGAAGATGGCCCACGAGGCCGGGATGCTCTGCCTGGCCGACGAGGCCCACGGCACCCACTTCTACTTTGGCAACGGCCTGCCCGTTTCCGCTATGGCAGCGGGGGCCGATATGGCCTCGGTCTCCATGCACAAGAGCGGCGGCAGCCTGACCCAGAGCAGTCTGCTGCTCATCGGGCCCAATGTGCATCAGGGCTATGTGCGGCAGATCATCAACCTGACCCAGACCACCTCCGGCAGTTATCTGCTCATGTCCAGTCTGGACATCTCCCGCCGCAACCTTGCCCTGCGGGGGCGGCAGGTGTTCCATCAGGTGGCAGATATGGCCGAGTATGCCCGGGAGGAGATCAACGCCGTGGGCGGCTACTACGCCTTTGGCAAGGAGCTGTGCAACGGCAACTCTGTCTTTGACTTTGACACCACCAAGCTCAGCGTCCACACGCTGGACATCGGCCTTGCCGGCATCGAGGTCTACGACATCCTGCGGGACGAGTACGACATCCAGATCGAGTTCGGCGACATCGGCAACATCCTGGCCTACCTCTCCATCGGCGACCGCCCCCAGGAGATTGAGCGGCTGGTCAGCGCTCTGGCCGAGATCAAGCGCCGCTACCACACCGACGGCACCGGCCTGCTGAGCCAGGAATACATCGACCCCGTGGTGGCTGCCAGCCCGCAGGAGGCCTTCTATGCCCCCAAAAAGAGCCTGCCCCTGCGGGAGACCGAGGGCATGGTCTGCAGCGAGTTCGTCATGTGCTACCCGCCGGGCATCCCCATTCTGGCCCCCGGCGAGCGCATCACCAAGGAGATCCTGAACTATATCGAGTACGCCAAGGCCAAGGGCTGCAGCATGACCGGCCCCGAGGACCCTGATATTTTGCACCTGAACGTTCTGGCATAAGGAGGGAAAGCAGATGGAGTTTTGGTTTTCGGAATTTCACACCCCCGATGTGAAGCACAGCATCCGGGTGAACAAGCAGCTCTACTCCAAGCAGAGCGATTACCAGCGCATTGATATTTTTGAAACGCCCGAGTTTGGCCGGGTGCTCACACTGGACGGCAATGTGATGCTGACCGAGCGGGACGAGTTCATCTACGACGAGATGATCGTCCATGTACCCATGGCCGTGCACCGGGAGGCAAAAGATATCCTTGTCATCGGCGCAGGCGACGGCGGCGTGGTGCGGGAGCTGACCCGCTACGACCGGGTGGAGCGCATCGACCTGGTGGAGATGGACCCCCAGGTGGTGGAGGCCTGCCGCGCCTACCTGCCCGGCAACGCCTGCCGGATGGATGACCGCCGGGTGCACATCTATTTTGAGAACGCCCTCAAGTTCATCCGCCAGTGCGAGGAGGAGTACGACCTCATCATCGTGGACTCCTCCGATCCCTTCGGCCCCAGCGAGGGTCTGTTCACCCGCGAGTTCTACGGCAGCTGCTTCAACGCCCTGAAAGAGGACGGTATCATGGTCAACCAGCAGGGCAGCCCCTTCTACGCCGAGGATGCCAACGCCATGCAGCGCAGCCACAAACGCATTGCTTCCACCTTCCCCATCAGCCGGGTGTATCAGGCCCACATCCCCACCTTTGCGGCGGGCTACTGGCTGTTCGGCTTTGCCAGCAAGAAGTACCACCCCATCGATGATCTGGATGCAACCGCCTGGAAGGCCCTGAACATGCGCACCCGGTACTACACCACCAAACTGCATATCGGAGCATTCTACCTGCCGGCTTTTCTGGAGGAGATGCTGCGGGAAGTGGAGGAACACTGATGCTTTACCCCAACGTTGAAACCTTTATCGGCTGCGACAGCAGCTACCGTGCCGCCAGCATTGTGCTGTACGGTGCCCCCTACGATTCCACCACCAGCTACCGCCCGGGGGCCCGGTTCGGCCCGGCTGCCATCCGGCACGAAAGCTACGGTCTGGAGACCTACAGCCCCTACCAGAACGCCGACCTGACGGACTTTGACATCTTCGACAGCGGCGATCTGGAGCTCTGCTTCGGCTCCAGCGAGAGCGCACTGGCCGACATCCAGAGCCGCGCGGCAGAGATCCTGCACGACGGCAAGTTCCCGCTCCTGCTGGGCGGCGAGCATCTGGTCACGCTGGGTGCCGTGCGGGCCATGGTGGAAAAGTACCCCGACCTCCACATCGTCCACTTTGATGCCCACGCCGACCTGCGGGACGACTATCTGGGCGCAAAGCTCAGCCACGCCTGTGTCCTGCGCCGCTGCCATGACCTCATCGGCGACGGGCGCATCCACCAGTTCTGCATCCGCAGCGGCGACCGCACCGAGTTTGAGTTCGCGGCTGCCCACACCGAGATGCACAAGTTCGATTTCACGGGCCTTGCCCAGCTCACTGAGCAGCTCTGTGCCAGCAAGGTGCCCGTTTACCTGACCATCGACCTCGACTGCCTGGACCCCTCCTGCTTCCCCGGCACCGGCACCCCGGAGGCCGGCGGCGTGAGCTTTTTGCAGCTGCTGGAGGCCATCCGCACCGTGACCAAGGCCAACATCGTGGGTGCGGACCTCAACGAGCTGGCCCCCACGCTGGACACCACCGGCGTTTCCACGGCCACGGCCTGCAAGGTCCTGCGGGAGCTGCTGATTGCACTGGACAAGGGCTGGCCGGGCTTTCAGGTATAAGGACAGACCGTAAAAAGACAACTTTACAGATAAAGGAGTAACCGATATGAGCAAAGTTCTGATCATCGGCTGCGGCGGCGTGGCCTCCGTTGCCATCCACAAGTGCTGCCAGGTCCCCGAGGTGTTCACCGAGATCTGCATCGCCAGCCGCACCAAGGCAAAGTGCGACAAGCTGGCCGCCGAGCTGGCCCCCAAGACCACCACCAAGATCACCACCGCACAGGTGGATGCCGACCATGTGGACGAGGTCATCGCCCTCATCAAGAGCTACCAGCCCGATCTGGTGATGAACATCGCCCTGCCCTATCAGGATCTGACCATCATGGATGCCTGCCTGGCCTGCGGCGTGAACTACATGGACACCGCCAACTACGAGCCTGAGAACACCGATGACCCGGAGTGGCGCGCCATTTACGAGAAGCGCTGCAAGGAGGCCGGTTTCTCCGCCTACTTTGATTACAGCTGGCAGTGGGCCTACGCCAAGAAGTTTGAGGAGGCCGGCCTGACCGCCCTGCTGGGCAGCGGCTTTGACCCGGGCGTGACCCAGGCTTACTGCGCTTACGCCAAGAAGCACGAGTTCGACACCATCGACACCATCGACATTCTGGACTGCAACGGCGGCGACCACGGCTATGCCTTTGCCACCAACTTCAACCCGGAGATCAACCTGCGCGAGGTCTCTGCCCCCGGCAGCTACTGGGAGAACGGCCACTGGGTGGAGATTCCGGCCATGAGCATCAAGCGGGAGTACAACTTTGATCAGGTGGGCCAGAAGGATATGTACCTGCTCCACCACGAGGAGATCGAGTCTCTGGCCAAGAACATCCCCGAGGCAAAGCGCATCCGCTTCTTTATGACCTTCGGCCAGAGCTACCTCGACCACATGCGCTGTCTGGAGGACGTGGGCATGCTGTCCACCACCCCGGTCAACTTCAACGGTCAGGAGATCGTGCCTATCCAGTTCCTCAAGGCCCTGCTGCCCGACCCCGCCAGCCTTGGCCCCCGCACCAAGGGCAAGACCAACATCGGCTGCATCTTCACCGGCAAGAAGGACGGCAAGGAAAAGACCTACTACATCTACAACGTCTGCGACCATCAGGAGTGCTACAAGGAGGTCGGCTCTCAGGCCATCAGCTACACCACCGGTGTGCCTGCCATGTGCGGCGCACTGATGCTGCTGACCGGTAAGTGGACCACCAAGGGCGTGCACACTGTGGAAGAGTTTGATCCGGACCCGTATCTGGATGCTCTGGACAAGTACGGCCTGCCCCGCTCCGAGAGCCACGCCCCGGCTCTGGTGGACTGATGCGGCTGGCCGACATCCGCCCGCCCTTTGCGGGGCTGGCAAACCTTTCTGAGGCTGCACTGGCTGCCCTGCCCACTCCCTGCTACCTGCTGGATGAAGCCCGGCTGCGCCGCAACGGCGAGATCCTGCTGGGCGTGCAGCAGCGGACAGGCTGCAAGATCCTGCTGGCCCAGAAGGCCTTTTCCAACTACGACCTCTACCCGGTGCTGGCCCCCTATCTGGCGGGCACCGAGGCCAGCGGCCTGTACGAGAGCCGCCTGGGCAGGGAGGAGCTGCCGGAGAAGGAGAACCATGTGTTCTGCGCCGCCTACCGGGCCGACCAGTTCGAGGAGCTGCTGCAATACGCTGACCACATCGTGTTCAACTCGCCCCACCAGCTGGCAAAGTTCGGCCCGGCCGCAAAGGCGGCGGGCAAGAGCGTGGGCCTGCGGGTGAACCCCGAGTACTCCACCCAGGAGGGCCACGAGATCTATGACCCCTGCGCCCCGGGCAGCCGTCTGGGCACCACCCGCGCCCAGTGGGATGCCGCTGCGGCGCAGCACCCTGACCTGCCCGACCTGCTGGACGGCCTGCACTTCCACACCCTGTGCGAGCAGGATTCCGACGCGCTGGCGGCCACCCTGCCCGCGCTGGAAGCGAAATTCGGTGACCTGCTGCCCCGGATGAAGTGGCTCAACTTTGGCGGCGGGCACCACATCACCCGCCCGGATTACGACCTTGCCACGCTGGAAAAGTGTATCACCGGGACGCGGGAAAAGTACGGCGTGCAGGTGTATCTGGAACCGGGCGAGGCCTGGGCGCTGAACGCGGGCTACCTCATCACCACGGTGCTGGACACCCTGCAGAACGGCGAGACACATCTTGCCATTCTGGACATGTCCGCAGCCTGCCACACGCCGGATGTCATCGAGATGCCCTACCGCCCGCCCCTGCTGGATGCGGGCGAGCCGGGGGAAAAGCCCTGCACCTTCCGGCTGGGCGGCCCCACCTGCCTTGCCGGGGACGTGGTGGGCGATTACAGCTTTGCCGCCCCCCTCACCGAGGGCAGCCGGCTCATCTTCGGTGACATGGCCATCTATTCCACCTGCAAGAACAACACCTTCAACGGGATGCCCCTGCCGGATCTCTGGGTACTGCATGAAAACGGCACCACCCAGCCGCTGGCCCGCTTTGGCTACCACGATTTCAAATACCGTCTGGGCTCGCCCCGCTGAGCCGCCCGGATACACAAACACCCCTCTGCGCTCCTTTCGGAACGCAGAGGGGTGTTTGCTTATGAAACGGAGAACTCAGATCTCATACCACTTGATCTCGTTGGCTTCCAGATGCAGGTCGAAATGGTTTCCATCGGTGGTGTAGACCGTGGTGTCCTGCGGCTCGTAGGTGTTGTTCACCACGCAGTACTTGCCGTTCTTGACGTAGGCGTGCACCTCCACGTTGTAGTTGGAGCTGAACCAGGTGTGCAGCTCCTCCTCGCTGTGGGCGCTCCACAGGATGGCACGGTACAGGGTGCGGCTGTTGGCAAAGCTGTAGGGCACACCGCTGATGTACACGGCGCGGCCCTTACCAAAGTCGTGTGCCGCCATCTGCACTTCCCGGTTCCGCTGCACCAGCACCTCCGTACCCTCGAGGGCGTAGATGTTCTTCTTGCCCTCGCCAAAGTCGATGGGCTGGTCGGCATCCTGCAGAATGAAGTGGTCCGGGTGCTCATCCCAATTGTACTTGTCGTAGTTGAGGGTGAAGCCGTTTTCCTCTTCCACGCCCAGCACGCTGGCCAGCTGGAGGATGTGGCCCTGATAGGCATGACCGGAGGGCTCACCCACGCCGATGAGGCCGCCGCCGTTCCAGACGAACTTCCGGATGGCGGAGGAGATCTCCGGGTCCTCCCACCAGATGCCGCCGGTGTGGGCGGTGTCGGCATCGCCCACATTGATGATGACATCGAGGCTGTCCAGCAGGGCGGGGTCCTTCTTGATGTCCTCAAAGCTGATGAACTTCACGTCAAAGGGCGCGCCGGACAGCATTTCGATGACACCGGAGTAGCTGTAATTCTGCTTGTAGTAGAGGGCGTGGTGCACCATGTGGCAGCCCCAGGCCCGCATCTTGCCCCAGCAGTTCAGCACGGCCACCCGCTTGACGCAATAGGGGGTAGTGCCCTTGATGTTCTCATACAGCTCGCGGAACTCGCTGCAGACGCTCTCCACATAGTCCACGAACTCCGGGAACTGCAGCGCCAGCTTCAGATAGCCGCCGTAACCGATGCGGTCGATGGGCTTGCGCAGGATGGCGCGGCGGGCCGTGACCCAGTTCTCCTTGGCCTCCCGCACCGGGTCGCCGCCCTCGTGGAAGGTGTCCGGGAAGAAGTAGGGCAGGAAGCGCCCCTCCGTGTACTTTACGCCCTCGATGTCCGAGATCAAGCGCAGGGTGGAACCGTTGCCCACGCTGCCCACCACGGCATCCAGACCGATAGTCTTGAACTCCGGCATAAAGGGCTCGGTGCCGATCCAGTGGTCACCCAGGAACATCATGGCCTCGCACCCGCACTCGTGGGTGATGTCCACCATCTCCTTGGCAAGCTTTGCCACCTCCCGGCGCTGGAAGGCCTGAAAATCCCGGAATTCCTTACTGGGCACCCGGTACTGGTTGTTGTAGTAGCCCTGATCGATGATATACTCCGGGCGGAACTTATAGCCCACCTCCTGCTCGAACTGATTCAGGATATAGGGGCTGACCGAGGCGGAATAGCCGTACCAGTCCACAAACTTCTCCCGCTTCAGCTCATCGAAGATGAGGGTGAACTGGTGGAAGAAGGTGGTGTAACGGATGACATTCACATAGGGGTGGTCTGCAATGAATTTCCGCAGCCGCTCCATGGAGTATTTGTGGGTCTTGGGCTGGCGGACATCAAAGGTGATCTGGTGCTCAAAGTTGGTCCAGCCGTTGGTGGTGGCATTGTACATATGCACCGGGTCCCAGATCAGGTAAGCCAGAAAGCTGACCGTATACTCATGGAACGGCACGGCCTGCACCGTCACGCTGCCGTCGGCGTAGCTCCACAGCTCCGGGGGCACGGGCTGACCGGTGGTGCGGTCCATGACCTCCCACCAGCGGGTGATATCATCGTTGGTGTTCACCTGCATCAGCTCCGGGCTGATGCCCTTCATCAGCGGGATGGTCACGGTGTCGCCGGGGGCGGTGTAGAAGCCGGTCATAATGTAGCACTGCTGCACCTCGTCCGGATTTGCCTTGGCCCACGCGTTGTCCTTGCGGGTGGTGTAATAGGTGGAGTAGATCTTTGCGTCGGCATCCTTCAGCTCCTGCGGAAAGTCGGTGCCGTCGCAGTCGCGGATGGCATCCGCGCCCCACTTTTTCAGGATCTGCAGCGTTTCGGGCACCACGTCCAGATCGGTCGGGATCGTTACGCGCCCGGTCATTCTATTTTCTTCCATAGGAATTCTCCTTTACCTCTCTTCTCCTCAATCCTGATAGGGGGCGTTATAGAGCGCCAGCACAGCCAGCAGCAGCGCCACCCCCAAAAGCATGATGCCAAGACCAGCCAGCTGCCCGGTCATTTTCCAGCCTGCTGTCACCAGCGCGATGGACAGCACAAACAGCACCAGCATCAGCACCATGCGCAGGGCGGGATGATTTTTCCAGAATGCTTTCATCGTTTGTCACCTTACCCTTTCAGACCGCCCACGGTCATACCCTGTGTCAGCTGCTTCTGCACGCAGATGTACAGGATCAGGGTGGGCAGCATCACCAGCACAAGACCGGCATACATGGTGCCGTACTGGGCCGCGCTCTGCTGGGCCTGCATCAGATTCAAAAGGCCAACCGGCAGGGTGCGGGGCGCGCTGGTGGAGCTCATCAGCGTCATGGAAATGATGTACTCGTTCCAGAAGGACAGGAAGTTGAACAGGATGATGGTGATGATGGAGGGCTTTGCCATGGGGAAGATGATACGGGTCATGGTGGAAAAGTAGCTTGCACCGTCGATGTAGGCAGCCTCCTCAAAATCATGGGGCAGGGTGGCAAAATAGCCCGAAAGCAGATAGATAGTAAAGGGCAGGGCTGTGGCTGCATACACCACTGCCAGCACCACCAGATTGTTCAGCAGGAAGCTGCTGCCAAAGTGGCTTTTCAGCCAGACATCGCCGTCCCGCAGCATCAGGAAGATGGGAACCACGATGTAGTTGACATTGATGAACAGGCCCGCCATAAACAGGGTGTTCAGCAGTTTGCGGCCCTTGAACCGGAAGCGGGACAGGCAGTAGGCGGCAGGCAGCGCAATGACCAGCAGCAGCACCAGCGCCAATGCGGTCACGATGACCGAGTTGAGCATATACTCGCCCATCTTGGCTCCGTTCCACGCATTGACAAAGTTCTGCCAGTAGAACCCGGCAGGCAGCGCCCACGGGTTGCCGTAGAACTCCGCGTTCTGCTTGATGGAGGCCATGAACACCCATGCCACCGGCACGATGATGATCACCGCCAGCAGGACCAGCACAAAATAGATAAAGAACTTGTAGAGACCTTCCGCCGAGCGGGAAGATCTTTCGGTGGTATTCTGCATCTTCTTCCCTCCTTAGAATTCCAGCGGATCGCGGTCGGTGGCCTTGTTGACACAGGCGGACAGTGCAAACGAGAACAGGAAGATGACCACGCCAATGGCCATGCTGTAGCCATACAGGCCCGCGTCCTTCTGGCTGTACATATAGCTCAGCGCCACATCCGAAGCACCGTTGGGCCCGCCGCTGGTCATGGCCTTGACAAAGAGGAAGGCCATGTTGATGGTGGAGATGATGAAGAAGGTCAGGGTGGTGCGGATGTTGGTCCAGATGAGGGGGATGGTGATCTGGAAGAACTGGGTCAGGCGGCCCGCACCGTCCAGATTGGCGCTCTCGTACAGGCTGGCGGGCACCGAGGACATGGAAGCCATATACATGACCATGTAATAGCCCACGGCCTGCCAGACCATGGCGAGGATGATGGAGGGGATGACCAGCTTTTCCCCCTTCCAGAGGATGGGGTCTGTCATATCCCGGAACAGGCCGATGATGCTGTTCAGCATACCGTTTTCCGGCTTATAGATGGCCGAGAAGATGCCGGAGATGACGACCACCGACAGGATGTTGGGGATGTAGAAGATGACCCGGAAGAAATTCTGCCCCTTGATCTTTTCCCGGGTCAGAATGGCTGCAAACACCAGCGCAAAGGCAAAGGTGACGATGGTCACTACCACCACCAGCAGGATCATATTCTGCATAGAGCGGATGAACTGAGCATCCTTGAGCAGGTGCTGGAAATTCTTCAGGCCCACAAAGGTCTCGTTGGGCGAGTAGGCACCGCGCTCGTACAGGCTCATGCGGAACACGTTGAGGGTGGGCAGGATCATAAAGAGAAAGAACAGGATCGTGGCCGGTGCCACGCAGAGAAAGACGAACCGTCTGCGGCTTTTGTCAGATCTCATAGACAAACCGCTCCTTTCTATCGGAACCCGAAAACCACAAAAAGCGGAGGCGGTCAAAACCGCCCCCGCTGGGCAGGGTTTAATTACTCAACGATATTGGCACGCATCTGGTCGCTGGCGGACTTGATGCCGTCGATCCACTGCTGCTCGGTCATGCTGCCGGACACCAGAGAGTTGACGGGGTCAAAGAACACAGTGCGGACCTCCACGCCGGGGATGGCGCTGAAGGCTGCAAAGTTGCCCATAGCGGCCTTTGCACCGTTGTCGTAGATGGAGTAGAACATCTTGTTGTCGCCTTCCAGATCATCGGCGATGCCCAGCACAGGCTGGATGGCACCGCTCTCGGCGAACAGCTTGCAGGCCTCGTCGCTGTACAGGTAAGCCACGAACTGCTTGGCGGCATCCAGATGCTCGGCACCGGCCGGGATCCATGCCTGCTCGAACCAGGTGTAGCTGTACTGATCGCCGCCGGCCTTGACAGCGGGCAGGGCGGTCATGCCCCACTCAAAGCCATCGGCACGGGGAGCTTCTGCCATCTCACCCACGATCCAGGTGCCGTTGGGCATGAACAGAGCCTTGTTGTCCAGCACCAGCTGCTGGTTCTGGGTAAAGTCCTGATCGTTGGCCTGTGCAGGGGTAATGGGGTTGGTGTAGGAAGCCAGCTTGTTGACGATATCAAAGCAGGTCTTTGCCTCCGGGGTATCCCAGATGCCTTCCTCATAGTGGGTGGCCTTGTTGAAGAACTCCGGGCCGCCGGCGGCATACATCAGAGCGTAGAAGAATGCATCAAAGTAGCCGGTGGTGGGGTAGGTAAACAGGTAGGTGCCCTCAGCGGCAGCCTTATCGCCCAGTTCCCACATCTCGTCCCAGGTGGTGGGCACTTCCCAGCCCTTTTCCTTCAGGAAACCGGCGTTGTAGAACAGGCCGCAGGGGCTGTAGAACATGGGAGCCAGATAGGTCTTGCCGTCGCCGTAGGGGTTGGTCAGGGAGGTGTCAGTAAAGCCGCCTGCGATCTTCTCGCTCACCTTCTTGCTCTCGCCGGGCACGGTCATGCTCAGCACGTCGGTGATGTCCGCGATCAGGTTGCCCTTGATGAACTGCTCGGTCAGGGCAGCCTCACGGCCGGTGGCCAGATGGACCACGTCGGGGTAGTCGCCGCCCTGCATGGAGGGGCCAATGACGTCCTCCAGCTTCTTGTCGGTGGTCAGCTCCACCTTGATGCCGGTCTGGGCGGTAAAGGCCTCGGTGACCTTCTTCCACATATCAGCGCCATAGCCGGTCTCGATGGCGGCGACCTTGATGGTCACGTCCTCAGCAGCAGCGGCAGATGCAGCAGCGGAAGAAGCCGTGCTGGAAGCTGTGGAGCTGGAAGAACCGCCGCAGGCAGCCAGACCCAGTGCAGCGGCACCCACACCGGCCACTTTCAGGAAATTGCGACGAGAAATACGTTTCATAATGTGTCCTCCATCATAAAGTTCCATTCAAGCACAGCCGGAGCAAACAGGTTTTGCCCGCGGGGCTGTGTTTTTTTCTGACCCCAATATAGAGGTTTTTACAGTTTCCAACAAGGTCTTTGTTGTTTCATTTTTTAGAAATATTGTTCTTTTATCATTTTCTTCAGCAAAAGCACTAAATTTTGCAGCATCGTTTTGGTACATTCTCCCTGCTTGTAACCAATTTGACACATTTCCGTCTTTCTGTGCAGAGGAAAATATTTACCATACCTAAAAACAGGACTTGCTTTTTTTCTTATTTGCTCCTATAATGAGAAAAAATGCACGAAGCAGTGCGGCGTTTTTCGCATTTAATTTTTAGTATCTTGCTTTTATTTTTATATTTTTTGTGCCTGCTTCAAAAGGAGCCTTTTATGAGTACCGAGCGCTTTGATATCCGCCACGCTCCCGCTCCACGGGAATCCTTCCGGCTGCTGTACATCAGCAAGAGCAGATTCGGCGGTGACTGGAACAGCACGGTCCACACCCATTCCTGCACGGAGCTGTTCTACTGCCTCAGCGGCGAGGGGCAGTTTCTGCTCAGCGGGCAGCTGTTCCCGGTCAAACCGGACGATATGGTCATCGTCAACCCGCAGGTGGAGCACACCGAGCTGAGCCTGAACGCCTCGCCTCTGGAATACATCGTGCTGGGCGTTTCGGGCATCGAGATCCTGTTCGGCAAAGCCGATTCCACCTACGCCATCTTCAACTGCCGGGAAAACCGGGAGCGGATGGTAACGCTGCTGCACATGCTGCTGGCTGAGGCAGACCGCAGTCTGGACGGCTGCGAGACCGTCTGCCAGGACCTGCTGGAAGTCCTGCTCATCTGGCTGGTGCGGTGCACCACCCTCTCTTTGCAGGTGGAAGAATCTCCCCGCTCCGACAACCGGGAATGCGTGGAGATCAAGCGGTATCTGGACAACAACTACCGGGAGGATATCTCCCTTGATACCCTTGCCGAGGTTGCCCACATCAACAAATATTATCTGGCCCACACCTTCCAGAAGGCATACGGCATTTCTCCCATCACCTACCTGAACCGCCGCCGCATTGAAGAGAGCAAATATATGCTGGGCAACACCGGTTACAGTCTGGCGCAGATCAGCGAGCTGATGGGATTTTCCTCCCCCAGCTACTTTTCGCAGTGCTTCCGCAAGGCGGAAGGCCTGACCCCCAACGAATACCGCCGTCAGGTGCGGCAGGGACAACGCCCTGCACCTGCCAAACGGCATGAAGGATAAGAAATGAGGAACCCAAAATGAAACCTGTTACCGAATCCATTCTCCGCGCCGCCGCAAATGCCTTTGATTTTGGCGGGCCGGTGGTCTGCGATGCCCGTCACTACGGCGAAGGCCACATCAACGATACCTTCGTGGTCTGGCGGGAGGACCACTCCAAGCGCTTTATCTTACAGCGCATCAACACCGACACCTTTACCGACCCGGTGGGCCTGATGGAGAATGTCTGCGGCGTGACCCGGCATCTGCGGGAGAAGATCCTTGCCGCAGGCGGTGACCCGGCACGAGAGACCCTGAACGTGATTCCCACCCTGTCCGGTGCGGCCTGCCATCTGGATGCCGAGGGCGGCGCGTGGCGCGCCTACGACTTTGTAGAGGACACCATCTGCCTGCAGCAGGTGGGCAGCGAGGCCGACTTCCGCACTGTTGCCGAGACCCTGGGCAAATTCCAGAACCAGCTGGCAGATTATCCGGCCTCCACCCTTCACGAAACCATTGCCCGCTTCCACGACACACCCAACCGCTATGCAAACTTTGAAAAAGCCCTTGCCGCCGATGCGCTGGGCCGTGCCAAGGATATTGCACCGGAAGTCGCCTTCATCCATGCGCGGGAAAAGGATTGCCATGTCCTGCTGGATCTACTGGCAGCCGGTGAGATCCCACTGCGTGTTACCCACAACGACACCAAGATCAACAACGTCCTGATCGATGCTGCCACCGGAAAGGGCATCTGCGTCATCGACCTTGACACTGTGATGCCGGGCCTGTCGGCCTACGATTTCGGCGACTCCATCCGCACCGGTGCCAACGACTGCGCCGAGGACGAGCCCGACCAGAGCAAGGTCCACTTTGACCTGCACCTGTACGAGGTGTTCGCCAAGGGGTATCTCTCCACCGCTGGGGCCTCCATGAGCCCTGCGGAGAAAAAGAGCCTTGCCTGGGGTGCCAAGCTGATGACGCTGGAGTGCGGCATCCGCTTTCTGACCGACTATCTGGAGGGCGACCACTATTTCCACACCGCCCGCCCCGGCCACAACCTTGATCGTGCCCGCACCCAGTTCACGCTGGTGCGGCAGATGGAAGAGGTGTTCGATCAGATGCTGGAGATCGTCAGCTGAACCGGCACCTTCTGACCTGCCGAAGCACCAATGACCCGGGGGCTGCACTGAACCGCCTGCAAAACATCTGAAAACGATGCAGACAAGGCAGTGCAGCCCCCATTTTTTGCGGCTGAGAAAAAGAAAAGCACCATACTTCCTACGAAGTACAGTGCTTTTTTGGTGGAGAATAGCGGGATCGAACCGCTGACCTCTTGCATGCCATGCAAGCGCTCTCCCAGCTGAGCTAATCCCCCACATTTTCAGTTTGTGTCCTGCGACGTGAGTTATTATACCAGCTGCACCACCCTTTGTCAACCTTTTTTGCAAAGTTTTTTCAGTAAACTGGACCGTGCAGGCACATCGACCGGGCACAGCCCCCTCCACGCAAAACAGCGCATCCCGCAGGCAGACTCTGCCCGAAGGATGCGCTGTTATTTTTGTTCCGGTTACTGCTTGTGCTTGGAACCAAAGCGGTACTCTTTGCCCTCACGGATGCGCTGGATATTGGCCCGGTGCATCCAGATGACCATGCCGCCCATGATGGCAGCTCCCACCACGCAGACGATGAGGTCGTCAGCGGCGAAGCCCTTGAGCAGGCCGTAGATGAGGGTCAGCACCGGATAGGATGCCGCCATTGCAATGCTGCCCAGCGACACCATGCCGGTGGGGACAAGGCAGAGCAGAAAAACGATGGTCAGCACCGGCAGGAGGATGGGCTGAATCGCCAGGATGGCCCCTCCCGCCACCAGCACGCCCTTGCCGCCCTTGAAGCCGAAATAGATAGGCTTGGTGTGGCCCACCACGGCCAGAATGGCGGTCAGATACACGCCCAGATAGGGCGAAACGGCGGCATCTGCGGGCAGGAACCCGAAGAGCCAGCGGCCGATGCAGACAGCGGCAACGCCTTTCAGCACATCGCCTGCGGCGGTGAACGCCGCTGCCTTTTTGCCAAAGGTGCGCAGCATGTTGGTCATACCGGCTGCACCGCTGCCGTGATTGCGGACATCATCATGGTACAGGTACTTGCTGACCAGGATGCCGGTGTCCACGCTGCCCAGCAGGTAAGCCTGCGCAGCGGCAGCCAGAACGATGAAGAAGGTCATCATCAACAGCCGCCTCCCCTGTTACACATCTTTTGCGCCGACGCTGCCGGTGCCGCGCTCACGGATCACCAGGCGGATGGGCGTGTGTTCCAGACCAAAGTTCTCCCGGATCTGGTTGATCAGATATCGCTGATAGCTGAAATGGAACAGCTGTTTGGAGTTGACGAAGGCCACGAACGTCGGGGGACGGGTGGAAGCCTGGGTCAGGTAGAAGATCTTCAGGCGGCGGCCCTTGTCACTGGGCGGCTGCATCCGGGCGGTAGCGCGGGCCAGCATCTCGTTCAGGACACCGGTGGGCACGCGGGCACCGTTCTGGGCATCCACGTCACGGATCAGCTGCATCAGCTTGTTCACGTTATAGCCGGTCTGGGCCGAAATAAAGATGATGGGCGCATACCCCATGAAGCTGAAGCAATCGGCGTAATCCCGGCGCTGATGCTCCATGGTGTTGGTCTCCTTGCCCTCCACAGCATCCCACTTGTTGACAACGATGATGCAGGCCTTGCCCTGCTCGTGGGCATAACCGGCCACCTTGCTGTCCTGCTCGGTGAAGCCGACGGTGGCATCCACCAGGATCAAGGCCACGCGGCTGCGTTCCACAGCGGCCAGTGCGCGCACGACCATATAGCGCTCAAGGCCGTCAGAAATGTTGCTCCGCTTGCGCAGACCAGCGGTATCGGTAAAGATGAACTTGCCGTAGGCGTTGTCCACGGGGGTGTCAATGGCATCACGGGTGGTACCAGCCTCGTTGGCAACGATCATCCGGTTCTCGCCCAGAATGCGGTTGGTCAGGCTGGATTTGCCCACATTGGGGCGGCCGATGATGGCAACGGGGATGCGATCCTCCTCCACCACGGTCTCGCTGAAATCGAGGTGGGCGCAGACAGCGTCCAGCAGGTCGCCGGTGCCGTGACCATGCACGGACGAGATGGGCATCACCTCGTCAAAGCCCAGGTTATAGAACTCGTAGAGCTCCATGGGGGCCTCGCCGGTCTTATCGCACTTGTTGACAGCCAGGATGATGGGTTTATGGCTGCGGCGCAGCATGTGGGCCACTTCCTCGTCGGCGGCGGTCAGGCCGTCGCGGACATCCACCACCATGATGATGCAGTCAGCGGTGTCAATGGCGATCTCTGCCTGCTCACGCATGTGGGCCAGAATACCCTCGGTCGCCTTGGGCTCGATGCCGCCGGTGTCCACCAGCATGAACTCGTGGCCGCTCCACTCGCAGTTTGCAAAAATGCGGTCGCGGGTGATGCCCGGGGTATCCTCCACGATGGCCAGCCGCTGGCCGCAGAGCTTATTGAACAGGGTGGACTTGCCCACATTGGGGCGGCCAACCACTGCTACGATGGGTTTGCTCATAGGGGGTTCCTCCTTTCGTTATGCTCTTCTTCTTCTCGAAATATGCAGGCCGGTGCGGAGCAGGGCTTTTGCCTCATCACCGCCGCTCACCGGCAGCACCTCGACCTTGACCCCCAGCCGTTCGCCCAGCTGGGCAATGGTCATATCATCGAGGAACGTATCTTTTTCTTCCCGCAGCATGACAGCGGGGATGCCCAAAGTTCCGCTTTCCAGCTTTCCCTCACACTGGGCAATGATATCGGTGGCGGTGACAAGCCCCGCCACGCCCACGTTGCCGCCAAAGAAATTGTTCTTGACAACGTGAACTTTTACATCGATCATGGGGTACTGGCGGTGGAGCTCGTCCATCATCTCTGTGATGAGGGGGCCTGCCATGGTGCCGGTGACCACATCGATCTGTTTGGTGCCGTAGATGCGGTGGGGCCTGTCCAGCTCCGCCCGGAATTCATCCTCGAACAGGCGCATCATACCCACGCCGTTTTCCAGCTGGTCAAAGTCCTCATAGAACTCTGCCGGGGGGATGGGCCGCCCCGCCTTGAGATACCACTCATCGCTGGGGTAGATGATGCGCTTGCCGTGGCGGCGCTTGCACTCATCACCAAACTCCTCCATAATGTCGATGACAGCGGCGCTGGTCTCGGCATCATAGGGGGTCTGCTTGAACAGATTCTGGCGATAGTCCGTTACACCGCAGGGCACAGCGGCAATGCTCTGCACCATAGGGGTCAGCTCCAGCAGGTCGCCCAGGGTGCGGCGAAGCTCTTCGCCATCATTGATGCCCCGGCAGAGCACCAGCTGACAGTTGACGGCGATGCCGCCCTCCACCAGACGGGGCAGGTACTTGAGCACCTCGCCGCCCCGCTTGTTGGCCAGCATCCGGACACGGAGCTGGGGGTTGGTGGTGTGCACCGAGATGTTGATGGGCGAGATGTGCATCTTGATGATGCGGTCGATCTCGTGATCCTGCATATTGGTCATGGTGATGTAGTTGCCGAACAGAAAGCTCAGCCGCTCGTCATCATCCTTGAAATACAGGCTCTCGCGCATACCGGGGGGCAGCTGGTCGATGAAGCAGAACATGCAGTGGTTGGAGCAGGAATGCTTCTGGTCGCCCAGATAGGTGGAGAAATCGCAGCCAAAGGGGCCGCGCTCCGCGCGCCGGACATCCCACTCCCGGATGCCGTCGGCAACCTTTGCCTTCAGGTGAAAGCTGCTGCTGTCGGTATAAAAATCATAGTCCAGCGTATCGTTCAGCTCATTTTCATCCACGCTCAGCAGCTCATCGCCGGGCTGCAGGCCCAGCGCCTCGGCTTCGCTGCCCGCATCGATGCGGTCGATCTTGATCGCCATTGCATTTCACCTCCAGACAAAGAAAGAAGGGGAAGGCATTGCGCCATCCCCTTCTCAACATAACACCAATGTGCCACCAATTTTGCGCAAATTAGGCCTTCTTGATGACTTCCTCGCCCTTGTAGTAACCGCAGTTGCCACATGCCTGGTGGGGGAGCTTCAGAGAGCCGCAGTTGCTGCACTTGACCAGTGCGGGGGCCTCCAGCTTCCAAACATTGCTGCGACGCTTGTCGCGGCGGGCCTTGGAAAGATGTCTCTTAGGTACTGCCATATTTTTGCACCTCCTTGATGGGTTTCTCAGTTCAGCAGTGATTTGAGGATCGCGAGCCTTGCGTCAACAGGAGCGGCTTTGTCTTCCTCCGGCGGGCAGGTACAATCTGCCCTCTTCTTGCCGCACCGGGGGCATAACCCCGGGCAGTCGGCGCTGCAAAGCAGCACCGTGGGGATCTGGAACATAAACTCCTGGGCAAGCCATTCATCCACATCCAGATGTCCTTTTTCGTCCAGCGGAAGCTCGAAATCCGGGTCATCCAGATCCCGCTCCTTTGCTGTCCACTCCGCTTCAACTGTCTCTTCCCGCTCAACCGGGTCCAGACAGCGGGCGCACTCTCCGTGCACCAATGCTTTTGCCCGCAGTGTCATCCGGACCTCGTCGCCGTCCGGCTCAGCGGTAAAGCTGGCGGTCACGGGCTGTTCGATCCTTGCACCGGCAAAGTCCCGTGCAGACAAATCACAGGGAAACTCTGCATGGTAAGGCTGTGTGCCGGTTGCGATAAACTTTCTCAGGTCAAATTGCATAGTACACCTCATAAAAGGCTGCTTTGTTAGTATAGCGCCAAAGCCAACCTTTGTCAACACCAAAACAGGCAGAAAACCGAAAAAATTTTGATTTTCCGGTTTCCTGCCCGTTGGAATGCGCTCAGTTCAGAAAATTACAGGTACTTTTTCACGTCGTGGGGCAGAGCAGCCTCGTCAGCACTGACAGTAACAGTGACCTTGACGGAATCGCCTGCAATGGCGGCCATCTCGTCCAGCACAGCGCCCAGACGGTTGATATCGTGATCCAGCACCTTCAGGATGCCGTCGATGTACAGGTCGGTGATATCGTAGTTGCTTGCCATCAGGCCGGCAACAAAGCCGTACAGCATCTCGCCGCCGGCGATCTTATACTCATCCAGATCGATCAGACGTGCAGCGGGGGCGATGTCGTAAGTCAGCTTCATGCCTTTTTCCACGACGACGACGTTGCCCTTGGAGGTCTTGACCGCGTCATTGATCTGGTCGATCATTGCCTTGGTCTTGCCGGAGCCCTTGGTACCAACAATCAGTTTAATCATAGTTCTGTCCTCCTGTATTTTCCACGCCTTGCGGCGGGAGATCATTTTTTGTTTCCTGCTTACTTCAACTTTGCTTCCAGCTCGGCGGTCAGGTTCTCGTAACCCGGCTTGCCCAGCAGAGCGAACATGTTCTTCTTGTAGCTCTCGACACCCGGCTGGTTGAAGGGGTTCACGCTCAGCAGGTAGCCGCTGCATGCACAGGCACGCCAGAAGAAGTAGATGAGGTAGCCTACATTATAAGCAGTCAGGTCATCCACCTCGATCAGCACCTCAGGCACGCCGCCGTCGGTGTGGGCAAGGATGGTGCCCTCCATGGCCTTGCGGTTAACCACGCTCATATTCTGGTCCGCCAGGAAGTTCAGGCCGTCGAAGTTGCCCTTCAGCTCTTCGATGAACAGATCCTGCGCAGGCTTTTTCACGTCCACGATGGTCTCGAACATGATGCGGGAGCCTTCCTGGATGAACTGACCCATGGAGTGCAGGTCGGTGGAGAAGATGCAGCTTGCGGGGAACAGGCCCTTGTTGTCCTTGCCCTCGCTCTCACCGAACAGCTGCTTATACCACTCGTTCATCAGGGTGAAGTTGGGCTCGTAGCACTCCAGGATCTCAACAGCCTTGCCCTTGCGGTACAGGATGTTGCGGATGGCGGCATACTTGTAAGCGTCGTTGTCCGGGCTCAGCACGGAGAAGCGCTCCATGGCATCGGCTGCGCCCTTCATCAGCTCGTCGATGCTGATCCCGGCGGCAGCGATGGGCAGCAGGCCCACAGCGGAGAGAACGGAGTAGCGGCCGCCCACATCGTCAGGAACCACAAAGGTGGGCCAGCCCTGCGCGTCAGCCAGCTGCTTCAGGGTGCCTTTGGCACGGTCCGTGGTGGCATAGATGCGCTTGTTGGCTTCCTCAACACCCATCTCATCCTCCAGCAGCTTGCGCAGAACGCGGAACGCCAGGCTGGTCTCGGTGGTGGTACCGGACTTGGAGATAACATTGATGGAGAACTTCTTGCCCTTGCACAGAGCAATGATATCATTCAGATAGCTGGGGCTGATGCTGTTGCCGCAGAAGTAGATCTTGGGACCATCCTCCAGCTCGTTGTGGTACAGGCCCTTGACGGCCTCGATCACAGCGCGGGCACCCAGATAGCTGCCGCCGATGCCGGCAACCACCAGCACCTCGGAGTCCTCACGGATCTTCTTGGCAGCTTCCTTGATGCGGGCAAACTCTTCCTTGTCGTAATCGCGGGGCAGGTACATCCAGCCCAGGAAATCATTGCCGGGGCCATTCTTGGCTTCCAGCTGGTTGTGAGCCGCTTCCACCTGAGGATAAATGGCCTTATATTCCTCTTCGTTGATAAAACTGGAGAGGTGCTTTGTATTCAGAACGACGCTCATTCTATCAGAACCTCCAAACGTTTTTACGGGACGTGCTCCCTGAGGGTTTTGTTAGTATAAGTGTACCGTTCCAATCGTGCAAAGTCAAGGCCAAAATCCCCGGATTTCATACAATTTTAATAGTGTTCTTTTGGCTGTCCTGACATCTTTTATTCAGGCCCGCCAACGCTGCTTTGTTTCTGCTAACCGCTTTTATTCGGTGATGTGTTTCTTTTGCTCGCTATGCTCCCAGCAGGCACTGCCACAGCAGCTCCAGCGCGCCGCCAAAGGTCAGCAGCGGGGCATCCGCGGCCGCCTTTACTTCGTATTCACTCAATAAGGTATCATCCTGAAAAACGCTCACCTTTCCCACCGTCCGCCCCTTTTCCACGGGGGCCTCCAGCGCCTCGGGCAGGGTCAGCTCAGCCCGCAGGGCAGAGGCCGTTCCCTTCTCTATCAAGATCGTCTCGGGCAGGGCGGCGTAATCCAGCGGCACGCTGTCCTCGGCGCTGCCCTTTACGGCCAACGCCAGCGGGCGCTCCGGCAGGGTGGGCAGCGGGGCGGCGGCATAGTTGGCAAAACCGTAGTCCAGCAGGGTGGTGGCGGAGTGGAACCGGTCGGCGCTGGAGGGTGACCCCAGCACCACGGCGATCAGGGTCAGGCCGTCCCGGGTGGCGCTGGCGCTGATGCAGACCCCCGCCCCGCTGGTGGTGCCGGTCTTGAGCCCGGTGATGCCGCTGTACCGGCGCAGGAGCTTGTTGGTGTTCACCAGCTGGGTCTGGCCGTTCCGCAGGCTGTCCGTCCAGATGCCGGTATAGTGCAGCAGCTCCGGGCAGGTATTAAGAAGGTACCGGCTCAGGACGGCAACATCCCGCGCCGTGGAGAGATGCCCCTCGGTGTCCAGCCCGCAGGCGTTCCGGAAGGTGGTGTTGGTCATCCCCAGCTCCGCCGCCCGGGCGTTCATCTGTTCCACGAACACCGGCTCGCTGCCGCCCACCAGCTCGGCCACCGCCACAGCGGCATCGTTGGCTGAGGAAACGCAGATGGCCCGCAGCATCTCGTCCAGCGTGAACTGCTCCCCGGGCTCCAGCCAGATCTGGCTGCCGCCCATGTGATAGGCATGCTCACTCACCGGCACGGGGGTATCGAGGGTCAATTTTCCACCGCGGATGGCCTCAAAGGTCAGCAGCAGGGTCATCAGCTTGGTGATGGAAGCAATGGGCATCCGCTCGTCCGGCGCTTTCTCGTAGAGCACCCGGCCTGTCTCCGGCTCCATGAGCACAGCCGCCCGGCATTCCAGCTGCAGCCCGCTGTTGGCCGGAGCCGCCGTCAGCACCGCCGGGGCATCCGCCTGCACTGCCGGTCCCGTTCCCCCAATGGCCACCCGCAGCCCGGCCCCCTGTGCCGTACCCACAGCCAGCGCAAACAGCCAGAAGCAGAGCACCCCCGCGCAGAGCAGGGCCAAATTTCTCCGTTCCATTCCTCGTACCTCCCCGCGTAAAGTCTCTGGTTGCATTCTATGCAAAAAAAGAGGGGTCAATGCCCTTTTCTACGGGAGGAAAATCTGCTATAATAGGAGAGTTTATAAACACTTTAGCTGGCTCACCCTCTCAGGCCGCTTCGCGTCCAGCTCTCCCAAAGGGAGAGCTTTTGACAAAACCAGTAACTTTGCATGGATTGCCAAAGCCTCGCCCTTCGGGAGAGGTGGCAGCGCGTCAGCGCTGACGGAGAGGGTGAGGCCGTTCATCTGAGAGGATCTTTATGCGAGTTTGTTTTTATACCCTTGGCTGCAAGGTCAACCTGAACGAGACCGGCGCACTGGAGCAGATGTTCCGGGGCGCTGGCTTCACCATCGTGCCGGAGGGCGAAGAAGCGGATGTTTTTGTGGTGAACAGCTGCACCGTGACCAACTTCGGTGACCAGAAGAGCCGCAAGTGGCTGCGCCGCGCCAAGCGCGAAAATCCCGGTGCCGTGACCGTGCTCACCGGCTGCTATCCTCAGGCTTTCCCCGAGGAAGCTGCCCAGTTCATGGAGGCTGATCTCGTCTGCGGCAACGGAGACCGCAAGGCCATCCTGGACAATGTGCTCAAGCTGCTGGACGGCCACGAGCGCATCGTTGCCGTTACACCCCACCAGCGGGGCGAGCTGTTTGAGGAACTGCCCGTGGAGCGGTTCGAGACCCACACCCGCGCGTTTATCAAGGTGGAGGACGGCTGCAACCGTCAGTGTGCCTACTGCGTCATCCCCCGCGCCCGCGGCCCGGTGCGCAGCCGCGCCGAGGACAGCATCCTGAAGGAGCTGCGCCAGCTGGCCGCCTCCGGCTACCGCGAGGTCGTGCTCAGCGCCATTTCCCTGCCCAGCTACGGTCTGGACACCGGGACCAATCTGGTGGAGCTGGTGGAAAAATGCGCTCAGGTGGAGGGCATCGAACGGATCCGTCTGGGCAGCCTGGACCCCGACATGCTGACCCCGGAGTTCATCACCCGGCTGGCAGCGGTGGAAAAGCTCTGCCCTCAGTTCCACCTCAGCCTGCAGAGCGGCTGTACCTCCACCCTGCGCCGGATGCGCCGAGTCTACACCGCGGAGCAGTACGCCCAGGTGGTGGACCAGATCCGCGCCGCCTATGGGAAGCGCCCTGTCATCTTTACCACCGACTGCATCTGCGGCTTCCCCGGTGAGACCCAGGCCGACTTTGAGGAAAGCTGTGCCTTTCTCCGGAAGATCGGCTTCCTGAAAGTCCATGTGTTCCCCTACTCCCGCCGCAGCGGCACCCCGGCTTATGATTTTCCGGCGCAGGTGCATGAGCGGGAGAAGCAGGCCCGCAGCCGCGAGATGAACGCACTGGCCGAGGAGATCCGCCGGGAGGTACTGGCCGCTCATGTCGGCACCGAGGACGAGGTCCTGCTGGAAACACCCCTCTCCGAGACGCTGTTCACAGGCTACACCCGGCTGTACATCCCGGTGGTGGTCTCTGCCCCCGGCCACAAGAGCGGCGAGATCGTTCACGTCAGGCTGGGCGAGTACGATGGCGAGCGCGTCCGTGCAGCACTCTGCTAAAAAAGTTCGTTAAATCTTGTGCGTCCTGTACTATTTGCTAATTCTTTAACATATTTGTGATTTTCCCTTTTCACGCAGGCCCGTTTATGTTAAAATAAAACTGGATATCTGGGACGGAGCGCCGGTTGCAGCGGTGCGGTACCAGCCGGCCCGGAGCAAAGCAAATTCCGCCTGCTGCAGTCCAGTGCGGCAGCGGGATGTTTTCTGTTTCTGAACAAGGAGAGATTGGAATGAGTTTTAGAGGAATCAATACCACGGTCATCCAGATCCGCCGTCAGGTGTTTACCGAGGTTGCCCGCATGGCTTACGCCAACGTCAAGGGCGAGCAGGCCAACCACCTGATGCGCAAGATCCCTTACACCATCATCCCCGGCGAGGAAGGCAAGCTGCGCAAGGACATCTTCCTGGAGCGCGCCATCGTTGAGGAGCGCGTCCGTCTGGCCATGGGCCTGCCCACCCGCCGCATGGATGAGCACAACAGTGTGGTCTCCGGCCTGGAGGATGCCTCCATTGCCGATAAGTACTATGATCCCCCGCTGGTGAATGTGATCAAGTTCGCCTGCAACCGCTGCCCCGAGAAGCTGGTCAAGGTCTCTGACCTGTGCCAGGGCTGCCTGGCACACCCCTGTATGGAAGTCTGCCCCAAGAAGGCCATTACCTGGGAGAGCGGCCGTTCCATCATCGATCAGGAAAAGTGTATCAAGTGCGGTCGCTGTGCCACTGTCTGCCCCTACAACGCCATCGTCAAGACCGAGCGTCCCTGCGCCGCTGCCTGCGGCATGGGTGCGATCCACTCTGACGAGCTGGGCCGTGCCGAGATCGATTACAGCAAGTGCGTTTCCTGCGGTCAGTGTCTGGTGAACTGCCCCTTCGGCGCTATTGCCGACAAGGGCCAGATCTATCAGCTGATCCAGGGCTTCAACCGCGGCGACCGCATCTATGCACTGGTCGCTCCCGCCTTTATCAACCAGTTCCCCTCTCTGGCTTCCACCGGCAAGCTGAAGGCTGCCCTGAAGGCCATCGGCTTCTACGATGTCGTGGAGGTCGCCATCGGTGCTGACCTGTGCACCGTGGACGAGGCCCACGACTTCCTGGAGGAAGTTCCCGGGAAGCTGGACTTCATGGCCACCTCCTGCTGCCCCGCATGGAGCATGATGGCAAAGACCGCCTTCCCCGCTCTGGCCAAGAACATCTCCATGACCATGACCCCCATGGTGTTCACCGCCCGCATGATGAAGCAGAAAGACCCCACCGCCCGCATGTGCTTCATCGGCCCCTGCGCCGCCAAGAAGCTGGAAGCTTCCCGCCGCACGGTCCGCTCTGACGTGGACTTTGTGCTGACCTTTGAGGAGCTGGCCGGTATCATCGAGGGCAAGGATCTGGACATCGATCTGCTGGAAGTGGATGAGAACGAGGCAGCACTCTGCTCCGCCTCTGCTGCAGGCCGCGGCTTCGCACAGTCCGGCGGCGTTGCCAATGCCGTTGCCAACAAGATCAAGGAATGGCACCCCGATATGGAGGTCAAGATCGCATCCGCACAGGGTCTGGCCGACTGCAAGAAGCTGCTGATGCTGGCCAAGGCCGGCAAGTACAACGGCTACCTGCTGGAGGGCATGGGCTGCCCCGGCGGCTGCATCGGCGGCGCCGGCACCATTGCCGACCCCGCACGCACCGCCATCCAGCTGAACAAGTATATGAAGGAAGCTCCCTTCACTGACCCTGAGCAGAGCCCCTATATGAGCGAGATCCACGTTCTGAAGGACGACCCCAATTTTGAACTGTAATCTCTCCGTCACCTGCGGTGACACCTCCCCCGATCGGGGAGGCAAGCCGGGTGCTGCTGTTATCCTGACTCTCCGATCAGGGGATCTGGCGCAAAGAGCCTGAGAGGTTTTACAATATCCGCTTCCCGCACAGGGAAGCGGATATTTTTTCTACTTTTGATTTCATAAGTGAAACTTTTTTGTGAAAAGCTCACGAAGCAGATTGACATATTATCGCTGGCGTGATATTTTGGCGTTGACAAACCCTGTGTCCTGCCCCAACAGGACACCAGAGCAGGCCGCACACGCGCGGCCAGGAAAGGTTGATCTTTATGAAAAATACATTCAAACGCTCCGGCGCAGCGCTGATCTCGCTGGTGCTGCTGTTGGTGCTGGCCGTCAGTGCTGGTGCCGCCAGCAGCCAGAATGTCGGTGTGAAATTCTGGAAGGAACGCTCCGATAAGGAATCCATGGCCAACAGCGGCATCGATCCCGATCGCACCGCCACCCTCACCCGGCAGGCCAACGGCACTTACACCCTGACCCTGCCGGTCATGCAGGTATCCAAGCTGGGTGTCACCGGCTATCTGTCCGGCCTGACCATCGGTGATGTGACCTACGACGGCACCCTGACCGGTGATTTCAACAAGGCCACGGCGGTGCTCACCATCAAGAACCTGCCCGCCTCGGTACTCACCGGCAGCGACGTGAACAAATCGGTCCTTGTGACCTGCAACATCCAGATGGACCTGCAGGTCCTGGGTGAGATCAACACTAGTGCTCGGATGTGTATCTGGAACCAGAAGTAAATGGCAAGCAAAAAGGCAGAGCCCGCGGGCCCTGCCTTTTTGTTTTTCCTCACAGGTCCATCCTGCGCTCCACGAGATCCGTGACCATGGTGTCCAGCTGGCTCATGGCGCGTTCCGCGCCCTTGGCCAGCTTGCGTGCGGTGCGCTTGACCTGCCGCTGGTTCTGTGCCATTGCCATGGTGCCCACGGCCCCCAGGGCCGCGCCTGCCGCCATGCCCAGCAGAACACTGCCGGAGGAAGGCTGACGATTTGTGTTTTTCATGTGGCTCTCTCCTTTCCACTGTGTGGTTTTTTGCCGCTGTGGCTAGTATTTCCTGTAAAGAATCCGGTATGCGCTTTTTTTGTCCCGCAAAATGTGGTATACTGTATCATACGCTGAGAAACTGGGCCCTGTGCGGCCCGTGGATGGCGCAAAGGAGGATCCTTTTTATTGAAACCGACTGAACCGAAAAAAATTCTCTGCATTCACGACCTCTCCGGCATGGGCCGGTGCAGCCTGGCGGTCATCCTGCCGGTGCTGTCCGTTATGGGCTGCCAGCCTGTGGCCCTGCCCACTGTGGTGCTCTCCACCCACACGGGCGGTCTGGGCACACCGGCACGGCTGGACGGTGCCGCCTACGGGCTGGCCGCTCTGAAGCACTACCGGGAACTGGGTGTGGAGTTTGACTGTATTTACACCGGCTACTTAGGCGGCGAGGAGCAGGTGGCGCTGGCCGAAAAGGCGTTCGATCTCTGGCCCGCTGCCCGCAAGGTGGTGGACCCTGTGATGGGGGACAACGGAAAAGCCTACTCCACAGTGACCCCGGCTCTCATCGACCGGATGCGCGGGCTCTGCCGCCGGGCAGACCTGATCCTGCCCAACGCCACCGAGGCCTCCCTGCTGCTGGAGCGGGAGCCCCAGACCGATGCATTCGATGACGCTTCCGCTCAGGCGCTGGCCGACGAGCTGCTGACGCTGGCTCCCAGCGCGGTGGTCACCGGCCTCGCACTGGGCAAGTACATCGGCTGCGCAGGTTCCGGCCGCGAGCGCTTCGTCATCAAAAAACTGCACATCAGCCGCAGCTTCCCGGGCACGGGTGACCTGTACGGTGCCGTGCTCATTGGCTCGCTGATCCAGGGCAACGCCCTGAGCGCCGCTGCCGACAACGCCGCCGAGTTCGTCTCGCTGGCCATTCAGCAGACCCCCGCCGATCAGGACACCCGGTACGGTGTCTGGTTCGAGCCCCTGCTGCCCCGGCTCTGCCCGGTGAGCTGGAGTGACTGAGGAGGCCGCCATGAGCGAAAAACCGACCCTGAACATCGTTCTGGTAGAGCCGCGTATCCCCCAGAACACCGGCAACGTGGCCCGCACCTGTGCCTGCACGGCCTGCCGCCTGCATCTGGTGGGGCCCATGGGCTTTGCCATCGATGACAAAAAGCTCAAGCATGCCGGACTGGACTACTGGCACTACCTCGACATCAATTACTATGATGGGCTGGAGGATTTCTTTGCCCGGAACAAAGGCCCGTTCTACTACTTTACCACCAAAGCACCTCAGCGCTACACCGACATCCAGTACCCGAACGGGGCCTACCTTGTGTTCGGACGGGAGGATGCCGGCCTGCCTGAGGCATTGCTGGCGGCCAATCAGGAGCACTGCATCCGGATGCCCATGCGGGATACCTGCCGCAGCCTGAATCTGTCCAACAGCGTGGCTGTGGGCGTGTATGAGGTCCTGCGCCAGTGGGATTTCCCGGAGCTGCTGGATCATGGCCGCCTGCGAGAATATGAATGGAAATGAGGGACATTATGAGCAAGATCGCGATCCTGACCGATTCCTCCTGCGATATCCCGCAGGAGCTGGCCGAGAAGTACGGCATTGATATTATGGGCTTTCACATCCTGCTGGATGATGTAGACTATATCGAGCGTGAGAGCTGCACCAATGAGGAGTTCTACGAAAAGATGCGCGCCGCCAAGGGCATTCCCTCCACGGCTGCCATCACCCCCATCCAGTTCTGCGAAAAGTACTGCCAGTATGTGGACGAGGGCTACACCGATGTGATCCATGTACCCATCAACCGCAGCGGCTCCTCCACCTACAACAACGCCGTGATGGCCCAGGGGATGCTGCGGGAGGAGCGCCCGGAGCACCACCTGCGGATCCATCTACTGGACCCGCACACCTACTCCATGCCCTTTGGCTGGTATGTCTGCGAGATGGCACGCAAGCTGCAGAATGGTGCGGAGATCAGCCACGTCATTCAGGAGTTTGAGACTCAGATGGACAAGATGGAGATCGTTCTCGGACCTTACAGCCTGAAGCAGATGAAGAAAAGCGGCCGCATCTCTGCCGCCGCCGCTGTCATGGGCGAGCTGATGGGCATCCGCCCCATCATCACCCTGATCGATGGAAAGACCAAAGTGGAGGCCAAGGTGCGCGGCGATGACAAGGTCGTGCCCGCCATGGTGGAGCTGGCCAAAAAGCGCAGCGAAGGTGTGGAGGACTTTGATTATATGATCGGCCACACCAACATTCCCCAGAAGGATGATCTGATCAAGGCCTGCCGCAAGGCGTTCGGCAAAGACCCGCTCATCACCTTCCCGCTGGGCGGCGTTGTTTCCGCCAACACCGGCCCCGATACCATTGCTCTGGTCTACGTTGGCCACGCACGCTGAGTTTTTTCTGAGAACTGCCCGCCGCGGCAGTTCTTTTTTGTTTGCAGGCCGTTGCATTTTGCGGCAATTTGTGCTATACTCCCTTTTGCTGTGCTTTTGCGCGGCAACCTGAAAGAGCAACTTAGGATTTTAGGCTCCCCGGCGTGTCTCGAACCATGCCGGGCCAAACCCATAGGGCTGGCGGTCCCTGTGCGGTCAAAATTCATCCGCCGGAGTATTGTTATGAATCAGAATTTCACTGTCCGCAAACTGGCCCGCTGCGCTGTGGTCGCAGCTCTCTATGTGGTGCTCTGCATGGCGCTGCAGCCGTTCTCCTACGGTGCGGTGCAGGTGCGTGTTGCCGAGGCCCTCTGCCTGCTGCCCGTGTTCGGTGCCGAGTACATCGTGGGCGTGGTGCTGGGCTGCTTCCTGGCAAACCTGCTGGGCTCCACCATCGTGGATGTTATCTTTGGCACCCTGGCCACCCTGCTGGCCTGTGTTGTGACTTACAAACTGCGGAACGTCCGCTTCAAGGGTCTGGCCATCGTGCCTTCCCTGCCGCCCGTGCTCTTCAATGCTGTCATCATCGGCATTGAGATCGCCGTCATGTTCCCCGATCCTTCTTCCTCCGCTCCGCTGTGGCTGGCCTGCATCACCAACGGCATCTCCGTCGGCATCGGTGAGCTCATCAGCTGCACCGTGCTGGGCGTGCTGCTGGTGAAGATCGTGGAGACCAACACCTCCCTGCGCAAAGTGTTCCTGGAAGCCTGATCGAGCAGGCAGACAAGACAGATTCATAAGGCAAAGGCTTTTCCGTTGCTCGGCCTTCTGCCCGTAACATAGAAAGACCTCCTCTGGCTGTTTCCAGAGGAGGTCTTCGTTTTTATCCGATCACTTGTGCTCCTGCAGCCAGCGCAGGGCCATATAGGCATAGGCCGCGCTGCCCTCAAAGAGGACACTGTCATCAAACTTCACCTTGGGGTGATGCTGGCCGTAGGTGTAGCCCTCGTTGGCGTTGCCCGCCGTCAGGAACATGCTCACGGTGGGCACCTCATGGCTGACAAAGGCGAAATCCTCGCTGCCGCCGCCGGGCTTGCCGCCGGTCATCGGGGTCATATCCATTGCGCCCTTGCCCAGCAGCTCACCCATATAGGTCAGGGCGTTGCCGGCAAGTTCCTTGTCCACCACCATGCAGGGGCAGTAATCACTGAAGGTGATCTCGGCGGTGCAGCGGTAGGCCGCAGCCACCCCCTGTACGATCTCGGTCATCCGCTTGTGCAGCAGCTCCGTCACCGCGCCCTCGGGGTCGGTGGTGCGGATGGTGCCCCACATCTCGGCGGAATCCGGGATGACGTTGGAAGCAGCACCGGCCTGGAAGCGGCCGGTGGTGAACACGCCAAAGCTGTGGGCATCCAGCTCCCGGCTGTTGATCTCCTGCAGGGCAATGTGGATGTGTGCCGCCGCCGTGATGGGGTCGATGCACTTTTCCGGCATGGAGCCGTGGCCGCCCTTGCCGTGGACGATGATGTGATACTGCTCACAGCTTGCCATGGTGATGCCGCCGCAGGCAGGCACCAGCACCACACCGGCGGGGATGGGCATTCCGCCCAGCACATGGAACATGACTGCCGCATCCACCCTGGGGTTTTCCAGCAGGCCGTTGGCGATCATATCGGGCGAACCCTGGAAGATCTCCTCGGCGGGCTGGAACTCCAGCTTGACAGTGCCCTCGATCTCATCCTCGTGCTCCTTGAGCAGCTGGGCAGCACCCAGCATCATTGCCGTGTGCATATCGTGGCCGCAGCCGTGCATCTTGCCCGGCACCTCGGAAGCGTAATCCACGCCGGATTCCTCCTGAATGGGCAGGGCATCCATATCGCCCCGCAGCAGGATGGTCTTGCCGGGCTTTTTGCCGCCTGCCAGTGCAATGACACCGGCCTTGCCGCAGTCCTTGGGCTCGTAGCCCATCTCGGTCAGGGCCTTTTTCACCAGTGCCTTGGTCTGGGTCAGATCAAAGCCCACCTCCGGGTGACGGTGCAGGGTGCGCCGCCACTCCACCAGCTGGGGTTCCAGCGCCTGGGCACGGCCCAGCAGTTCTTTTGCAGTCAACATTTCAGTCAGCTCCCGTTCTGTTTGATTTTAAGGTCGCTCAGTTTTCCCCGCCGTTGCTTCCTTCGGGGTGATACTGGGCGCAGGTGCACTTTTTCCACTTGAGACCGCTGCCGCAGGGGCACGGGTCATTGCGGCCGATCTTGATGACCCGGACAGGCTGGCCCTTGGGGGCACCCTTGACACCGGGCGCACCGTTGCCGGGCACAAAGCCCTCGCCGGTGGGCTTGGCCACCTGCTCCCGTTTGGGGGCTGCACCGGCCTGCCGCACCTCGATGGTCAGCAGCATCTTGATGCTGGACTCCCGGATGGAATCCACCATCTGGTCGAACATGTCAAAGCCCTCAATGCGGTACTCCACCACGGGATCCTTCTGGCCGTAGCCGCGCAGGGAAATGCCCTGACGCAGCTGATCCATGTTGTCGATGTGATCCATCCACATCCGGTCTACGCACTTGAGCAGGCAGATGCGCTCCAGCTCACGCATGACCGGTGCGCCGTACCGCACCTCCTTGGCCTGCAGGATCTGCATTCCGCGGTCGTAGAGCAGATCGGCGATGCCCTTCTGGGAGAGGCTGTCGTAATCGGCCACAGTGTAGTGGAAGTCGGCATCGGTGGTCAGCCAGCCCTGATAGTGGCGGCGCAGGGCACCAAAGTCCCACTCGTCCTTCACATCTCCGGCCAGGAACTGCTTGCAGCTGGAATCAATGTTCTCCCGCAGCATATTGTGCATCTCATTGCTGATATCCTCGCCGTCCAGCACCTTGCGGCGCTGGCCATAGATGATCTCGCGCTGCTGGTTCATCACGTCGTCGTACTTCAGCACGTTCTTACGGATCTCAAAATTGCGGCCCTCCAGCTTCTTCTGGGCGCTTTCCAATGTGCTGGTGATCATCCGGTTCTCAATGGGGGTATCCTCGTCCAGCTTGAGGGTATCCATCAGGTTGGAAACGCGGTCACCGCCGAACAGGCGCATCAGGTCATCTTCCAGGCTCAGGTAGAAGCGGGACGCGCCGGGGTCGCCCTGACGGCCTGCACGGCCGCGCAGCTGGTTATCAATGCGGCGGCTCTCGTGCCGCTCGGTGCCGATGATGAACAGACCGCCGGCCTTGCGCACTTCCTCTGCCTCGGCGCTGATGGCCGGCTTGTACTGGGCATACAGCTCCTCAAACCGTTTCCGCACCGCCAGGATCTTTTCATCGTTGGTGTCGCCGTGGCCGTCGGCCTCGGTCAGCAGGAGCTCCACCGCATTCGGGTCAGCATCCTGCGGCTTTTCGGGGTCGAGCAGGTTCTCACAGAAGTGTTCCCTGCGCATCTGGGCCTTGGCCATGAACTCGGCGTTGCCGCCCAGCATGATATCGGTACCACGGCCTGCCATGTTGGTGGCAATGGTGATGGCACCCTTTTTGCCGGCCTGCGCCACGATCTCAGCCTCGCGCTCGTGGTTCTTGGCGTTCAGGACATTGAAATCGCGGGTGTACTTCTGCAGCATTTTGGCCAGCGTCTCGCTCTTTTCCACGCTGACGGTACCCACCAGAACCGGCTGGCCGTTCTTGTGGCATTCCAGCACCTGCTCGATGACAGCCTTGTACTTGCCGTTGACGGTCTTGTAGACCGCGTCCGGGTAATCCTTGCGGATGTTGGGGCGGTTGGTGGGCACGGTGACGATGTTCAGGCCGTAGATCTCGGTGAACTCGGTGGCCTCCGTCTTGGCGGTACCGGTCATACCGGACAGCTTCTTGTACATGCGGAAGTAGTTCTGGAAGGTAATGGTCGCCAGCGTCTTGCTCTCGGCGGCGATCTTCACGCCCTCCTTGGCCTCAATGGCCTGATGCAGGCCCTCGTTGTAGCGGCGGCCGATCATCAGGCGGCCGGTGAACTCGTCCACAATGATGACCTCGCCGTTCTTCACGACATAGTCGATATCCTTCTGCATCACGCCGTAAGCCTTGATGGCCTGATCGATGTGGTGGGCCAGGGTCATGTTCTCTGCGGCGGCCAGATTCTCGACCTTGAAGTATTCCTCGGCCTTCTGGATGCCCTTGGCGGTCAGGGTGCAGGTCTTGTGCTTTTCGTCCACGACATAATCGCCGTCGGTCTGCTCATCGGCCTCCACCTTATCTTCCAGCTCGACCACCACGCTCTTGTGCAGGGTGCGGACGAAGCGGTCCACCTGAGTGTACAGGCTGGAGGAATCCTCGCCCTTGCCGGAGATGATCAGAGGAGTGCGGGCCTCATCGATCAGGATGGAGTCCACCTCATCGACGATGGCAAAGGCGTGGCCGCGCTGCACCATGTTGTCCTTATAGGTCACCATGTTGTCGCGCAGGTAGTCGAAGCCATACTCGTTGTTGGTGCCGTAGGTGATATCGGCGTTGTAGGCGCGGCGGCGGGCATCGCCATCGATACCCTGCACGATCAGGCCGACATTCAGGCCCAGCCAGCGGTAGAGCTTGCCCATCCACTCGCTGTCGCGCTTGGCCAGGTAATCGTTGACGGTGACGATGTGCACGCCCTCGCCGGTCAGGGCGTTCAGGTAGGCGGGCAGGGTGGCCACCAGGGTCTTGCCTTCACCGGTCTGCATCTCGGCAATGGAGCCGCGGTGCAGGGCAATGCCGCCCATGATCTGCACAGGGAAGTGCTTCATGCCCAGCACACGCCAGGCAGCTTCGCGGCAGACAGCAAAGGCATCGGGCAGGATATCATCCAGCGTCTCGCCGTTTGCCAGCCGCTCTTTCAGGGCCGGGGTCTGCGCCTGCAGCTCGGCATCGGACATCGGCTGATACTTTGTTTCCAGTGCCAGCACCTTTTTGGTAATGGGATTGATCTTTTTCAGCTCCCGGTCAGAGAAGCTGCCAAAGAGTTTTTCAGCAAGGGACATTGTTACACCTCATCTATCAAAAATCGGGGCGGCAGGCCGCCCAACAGCGGAAAAACCACATACTGTTTATATGATACACCAAAGCTGAAAACCCGTCAAACCCGATGGGTGGATTTTATCCGTTTTTTGGGTGAACTTTCTGTTAATTTAGAAAAAACGACCCTCTCCGTCATTGCTGTGCCATGCCGCTTGCCGTGTTGCGGCGCGCGGCGGCGTGACAGAGAGGGTCATTCTTATACCAATGTCGCCCCCGGGCGGGGAACGTGCTCCGTCAGCAGAGCGCGCAGCTGTTCCGGCAGGGCGTAGAAATTGCCGTTGGTATATTCCCACGCCCCCACCGCAGCAAGAGCCGCCAGCAGAGCCAGCACCAGCAGCGTCATGCACACCCGGCGCAGGGGATGCCGCCCGGGCTGAGGGCCGGGCAGAGCATCCTTCTTTGCAGCCCTGCGGGCAGGCAGGAAGCCTGTCCCCTCAGCCTGAGGCTTGTTTGCCGCCGTGCGCCGGATGATATCCAGCAGCCAGAGGGCGGGGTTCTCCCCCGCCGGGACGGTGCGCAGAAAGCAGCCCTTCCTGCAGCTGAGCACCAGCACACAGTCATTTTCCCGCTCGGCACAGGCGGCAGAGAGATCTGCCCCCACCACACGGCGGGCAGCCTGAGCCCGGGCCAGCGCCTGCCGGAGCGGGTCGGTGCAGTCTTTGGGCAGGCGGGCACGCTTTTCGATCAGCGGGCCGGTTTTGGGGTTGGCATAGCTCACCGCGCCAAAATCAAAGACCTTCTCGGCCCCGGGCAGGTTCTCGAGCCGGGCTTCCAGCAGGGCACCGGCGGCAGCATCCGCACAGATGAGCAGCTTATCGTGCCGTTCCAGCGCCTCCACCACGGCGGCAGGCAGAGTGGTCTCTCCTGCCCCGTACAGGTCTGCCGAAAACGCCTGCCGCAGGGCCTGCGCGGCCTTTTTCAGCCCGGAAGGGCTCTGCGCCTGCAGGGCCACCAGCGTTTCCGCGCCCCGGCTCTTCCACTGGGCCGCGGCCCGCCACTGGGGCGGAAAGTTTTCCACCGTTTTGCCCACCGCTGTGGACTGCGCACCGAACAGCCGCAGCACACACCCGGTCTCCTGTTGCTGTGTCAACCTGCATTCCCCCTGCCTTTTAATGGCCCAGGAACACCTCGTTCAGCTTGTCCAGCGCTTCGGCGCTGTGCTGTGCGTTCCGGGCAAGGGGCTCTGTGCCTGCGGGAACTTTTCCCTGTGCCAGCCGCAGGGCCAGCTCCAGGGCGGCCTGCGCGGCGCGGGCACGCACCAATGCACGGTCGGGCCGGGAGACGGACAGCTTTTTCAGATACACCGTCTCCCCCCGGGCCGCGCCCAGATACACCGTGCCCACCGGGCGGAGGGCATCTCCGCCGGTCGGCCCGGCCACACCGGTCACGCTGATGCCGATCTCAGCACCGGCAGCCTGCGCGGCCCCCAGCGCCATCTGGGCAGCCACGGGGGCCGACACCACATTGTACTTTGCAATGACATCCGGTTCCACGCCCACCAGCCTGGCCTTGGCGGCCTCCCAATAGGTCACAAAGCCGTAGCCGAACACTTCACTGGAGCCCGGCACCGAGGTGATACGCTGTGCGATCAGCCCGCCGGTGCAGCTCTCGGCGGTGGAGAGGGTGAGCCCCTTTTCCTTTAAGGTGCGCACCAGTGTCTCCTCCAGCCCGGCCACATCCTCATCATACACCGCATCGCCCAGCAGATCATAGAACTTTTTGGCATATTCCCGGCACATTTTTTCGCCTTCCGCATCGGAAGCAGCCCGGGCGGTGATGCGGATCTCGCACTCACCGGTCTTGCAGTAGATGGCGGCAGTCGGGTTGGCGTTTTCCAGCAGATCACGCACCTGATATTCCAGGTTGCTCTCGCCGCCCAGCACCCGCAGGGTGACAGAGTGCAGGGTGCAGTTCTGGCGCATCATCAGCAGGGGGCGGACGCTCTCGTTCCACATGGCTTTCATCTCGCTGGGCACGCCCGGCATCAGGACAGCACAGCGGCCCTCCTGCTCAAACCAAGCACCGGGGGCAGTGCCGTGGTGGTTGATGATCTTATGCCCCTTTACAGGCACCATGGCCTGCTTGCGGTTATTGGGGGTGGTCACCCGGCCGGAGCGGGCAAAATAACCGGTGATCTTCTCCCACTCGTTCTCGTCAAAGACCAGCGTATCGCCATAGCAGGCGGCAACGGTCTCCTTGGTCAGGTCGTCTGCCGTGGGGCCCAGACCGCCGGTGAACACCAGCAGGTCACAGCGGTTCTTTGCCTCGTTGACAAAGTCCGCCAGCCGCCCCTGATTGTCGCCGATGGTGCTCTCCCGCTGGACCGTAATGCCCAGCTCAGCAAGCTCCCGGCTCAGGTACTGGGCGTTGGTGTTGAGGATGTTGCCGAGCAGCAGCTCGGTGCCCACACTGATGATCTCCGCTGTCATGCCGCTCACCCCTCAAACTCGATCTCGTCCGTAATGCGGATGCGGATCCGCTCGGTGTTCTCAGCAGCTTCGGCCTCCAGCTCTGCCAGACCGGGCATGGCGGCTTCGGCCTCCAGGATCTCTGCCAGCTCGGGGCGGATCTTCGGGTGCGGCGGGGTGAAGATGGTGCAGCAGTCCTCATAGGGCAGGATGCTGGTCTCGTAGGTGCCAATGTGGCGGGAGGTCTCGATGATCTCGGTCTTGTCCATGCCGATCAGCGGGCGCAGGATGGGCAGATCCTGGGCGGCATCGGTGCACTGCAGGGCCTTGACGGTCTGGCTTGCCACCTGAGCCAGACTCTCGCCGGTGATGAGGGCCTCGCAGCCCTGTCTGGTGGCAATCCGATTGGCAATGCGCATCATGCTGCGGCGCATCAGCACCGTGAACAGCACATCGGGGGCATTGTCCCGGATATACTCCTGCGGCTTGGTGTAGGGCACCACAAACAGGTTGGAGCTGCCGGTATAGGGGGTGATCTTCTGGGCCAGAGCTTTAACTTTCAGTTTTGCACGCTCAGAAGTATACGGGGGGGACGCAAAATGGATGTGATCCAGGGCCAGACCGCGCTTTGCCATCCGGTAAGCAGCCACCGGGCTGTCGATGCCGCCGGAGAGCATATTCAGGGCACGGCCGGAGGTTCCCACGGGCAAGCCGCCCTCTCCGGGTATTTTCGGGCCATGAATATACGCGCCGTAATCCCGGATCTCCACAATGACCTTGAACTGGGGGTTCTTCACATCCACCCGCAGGTAGTTGTGCAGCCCCAGCAGGTAAGCGCCCAGCTCCCGCATCAGCTCAGGGCTGGTCATGGGGTAGGTCTTATCGGAACGGCGGGCCTCCACCTTGAAGGTCTTGATGCCGTGCAGGCTGTCGCCCAGATACTCCTCCGCAGTCCGGCAGATGGTGTCAAAGTCCTTTTCGCAGACCACGGCACGGCTCAGCGCCGCCAGACCGAACACGGTGCGCACCCGGTCAAAGGCCAGATCCATATCCACGTCCTCTTCTTCGGGCTCCATATAAAAGGTAGACTGGGTGCAGTACACCTTGAACTTGCCCACGGTCTTGAGCCGGTAGCGCAGGATCTTCATCATGGCCGACTCAAACTGGTTGCGGTTCAGGCCCTTCAGGGACATCTCGCCCTGATAGCCCATAATAATTTCACGCATAGAGTTCTCCTTAATTATAGCTGGCTCACCCTCTCCGTCAGCGCTGACGCGCTGCCACCTCCCCCAAAGTGGGAGGCCTTGGCATTCCACGCAAAGTTTCCGGTTTTGTCAAGAGCTCCCCCTTTGGGGGAGCTGGACGCGGAGCGGCCTGAGAGGGTGAGGATGCTTTCCTTTTTTACTTTTTGATTCTCTGTAAGTGCTTCATGCCATCTTCGAAGGCGTTGAGGAACGCGTCCACATCCTCGGGGGTGTTGTCCGCACAGAAGGACACGCGGATGGCCGTATCAATGGCCAGCGGGTCCCTGCCCATAGCGGCAAGGGTATGGCTGGGCTGGCCCCGGCCGCAGGCACTGGCCGAGGAGACATAGACCTGCTGCTGTGCCAGATGGGCCAGCATGGTCTCGCTCTTGATGCAGTTCTCGCTGAAGTTCAGCACCTCGGGCACCGCATTGTCCGGGCTGTTGATGACCACCTCCGGGAAGGCTTTCAGCCCTTCCCGCAGGCGCAGGTTCAGGGCGCGCACAGCAGCATCCCGGCTCTTCATGGTCTTGTTCAGGCGGGTGGCCGCGGCAGCAAGGCCCAGCGCATAGGGCAGGTTCTCGGTGCCGGGGCGCTTCTCCCGCTCCTGCTCGCCGCCCAGATAGGGAGCCTGGAACGCCTGATACAGGCTGTCGCTCAGGTAGAGCGCACCAATGCCCTTGGGTGCGTGGATCTTGTGGCCGCTGACAGCCAGTGTGTCGATGTTCGCCAGTTTGATGGGCACCCGCATCCAGGCCTGCACGGCATCCACATGGACGATGGTGCGGCTGTTGCGGCGCTTGACCTCGGCGGCCAGGCGTTCCACATCGTTCCGGGTGCCGACTTCATTGTTGACCATCATGCAGGCCACAAGGATGGTGTTTTTGTCCACATGGTCCAGCATCCGGTCGATGTCCAGCGTGCCGTCCGGGCCGGGGTCCACCACGGTCACATCATAGCCCATGGTAGCCAGACGCTCCAGCGGCTTCTGCACACTGGGGTGCTCAAAGCCGGACACCACGATGCCCTTACCGAACCTGCGGGTCAGGGCCGCGCCCAGCAGGGCCATGTTGTTGCTCTCGCTACCGCAGGAGGTAAAATAGAGCTCCCGGCTCTTGCAGCCCAGGGTGCGGGCCACGGCGGCACGGGCGGCGTTCAGTGCTTCCTCGCTCCGGGCACCGGGGGCATACAGGCTGGACGGGTTGGCCCAGTGCTCCCGCATGGCCTTGTTGATGACATCCGCCACTTCCGGGGCCACGATGGTGGTGGCGGCGTTGTCCAGATAATGCAATTCAGGGTTTTGCAGCATAAATTTTGATTCCTGCTTTCTCAGTTACGCCAGCGGCACCCGCCGCCGACAGGATTTCATACTAAACCATGATGATTATACCACAAAGCATCTGCCGCCGTAAAGTAGCACGGCCCACTTGCACGGCCCCGCCGGGTGCTGTATAATGAGGGTAACGAACACAAAGAAAGCCGGGTGTTTTTATGGCCGATTATCAGGAATACCGCCGCCGCATCCTGCGCAAGCGCTGGCGCAGGACTTTTGCCGTTGCCGGGCTGCTGGTGCTGCTCATCCTGCTCAGCGCCGTAGGCCTGCTGTGGAAGCACCTCCACCGGGAGCAGAGCCCTGCCGCCGTGCAGGGCCCGACCATCTTCCAGCAGGAGCTGCAGAGCAGCGAGTGGAACACCATCAGCTACACGCCCGCGCGGCGGCTGACCGTGCAGACCACCTCTGCCGGGTCCACCGCCATGGATTTCCGGCTGGCCGCGCTGGACCGCACCACCGCCGTGGACCGCAGTTATTTTGCCAACGTCTGTTTTCTGGGCGACAGCCTGACGCAGGGGATGCAGATCTATTCCAGCGGCCTGCCGGAGGCCTCTTTCTGCGCCTACCGGGGCGCAGGCCCCAGCGTCGTGGTCAATGGCACCACCTGCAAGCGCTCCGATGGCGGCACAGAGGTCCCCATGGAGGTGCTGACAGCCCGGCAGCCCCCGGTGCTGTATATCCTGCTGGGCACCAACGTGCTCAACCGGGACGGGGATTATTCCAGCTTTCTCACCTACTACCGGCTCATGCTGGATATGATCTCCCAGGCCCTGCCCAACACGCAGATCTACGTGCAGTCCATCACGCCTGTCCGGCCAGAGGTGCGCAGCAGCCATCCCGGCCTGTACAAAGAGCGGCTGTGCGAGATCAACAATGAGCTGGCTGCCATTGCGCTGGAAAAGAACTGCGCTTTTCTGAACCTGTGGGAAGCCCTTGCCGACGACAACGGCGACCTGAAAGCCGAGTACGCGCAGCCTGACGGCATCCACATCAAGCCCGAGGGCTACCCCGCCTGGGTGGAATATCTCGCCACCCACACCGTGGGCCAACAGACGGCTTAAGCTGAATACTCACATAGAAAAACCGCCCTTCCGGCATCAAACCGGAAGGGCGGTTTTGTCATACAAACAGGAACGGGGAACGGCATCTAAACCGTTCCCCATCGATTGGTATTTGGCAGGCGTGGCGTTCTCCTGCATCTCTCAGAGCCTAAGCCCTTGTCGTTACCATCGGCGTGTGGCTGCCACGAAATTGACCACCTCAAATACCTTTCTTATCCTATGTTTAGGATACCACATTTATCCCTTTTTGTAAAGTATCTCACTCTGACGCAAAAGACGACGGAAGCGTTTCTGGCTGATGCTCCACATCGTGATAATAGAGTTTTTGTATTCTTCCGGATCACTGGAAACTTTCAGCCTCAGAATAATTTCTGCTGCCATGTCCGGTGTTGAGATTTCTTTCAACACCAATGCCGTGTGCGGACGATTTCCACGCAGAATGTAGTCTGGCTCCTGTAGTACCTGCGAAATATAAGCCGATAATCGTCCATAATCACCGGGATGCCCTTCTTCGATGTGCAGAATCTGTTCTTCTGTGATGATAACTTCTTCTGTCAGCAGATCCTGCTCCACAACACGGTATAATTCCCGGTCGATCCTACAGATAAAATTCACGTCCGCACTCACACCAATCCTGTTTGATAATTCAGTATAACATCTTACAGTTGATTTGTATACAGCAAAGAGGGAGCAGCCTTCACTGCTCCCTCTTTGCTGTACATAGCGCGATAGATTCTGTTCAGAACAGCCCCGTGATCTTACCCTCGGCATCCACGTCGATATTGACGGCGGCGGGCTTCTTGGGCAGGCCGGGCATGGTCATAATGTTGCCGCAGATCACCACCACGAAACCGGCACCGGCGGCAAGGCGGACTTCCCGCACCTCCATGGTAAAGCCGGTGGGTGCACCGGTCAGCTTGGCGTTATCGCTGAAACTGTACTGGGTCTTGGCGATGCAGACCGGCAGGTCGCCGTAGCCCAGTTCTGTCAGTTCGGCCAGCGTCTTGGAAGCGGCGGCGCTGAAATTCACACCATCGGCACGGTAAATCTTTTTGGCGATGGCCTCCACCTTCTGCTTCAGGGGCATCTCCAGCGGGTAGACGTACTGGATGGGACGATCCTCCAGCACCTCCAGCACCTTCTCGGCCAGAGCCTTGCCGCCCTCGCCGCCCTTGGCGAACACCTCGCTCAGGACGCAGGGCACGCCCTGCTCGGCGCAGACCTGCTCAACGTATGCCTGCTCCTCCGGGGTGTCGGTGGGGAAGGCATTGATGGCCACCACCACAGGCAGGCCAAAGCCGTTCTTCAGGTTGTCGATGTGGCGCACAAGGTTGGAGGCACCAGCCTTGACCGCCTCAAGATTCGGCTGGTTCAGGTCAGCCTTGGCAACGCCGCCGTGGCTCTTGAGGGCACGGACAGTGGCCACCAGCACGCAGGCGCTGGGGGCAATGCCGGCATAGCGGCACTTGATATCCAGGAACTTCTCGGCACCCAGATCTGCACCGAAGCCAGCCTCCGTGATGACGTAATCGGCCAGCGAGAGGCTGAGCTTGGTGGCCATGACGCTGTTGCAGCCGTGGGCAATGTTGGCAAAGGGGCCGCCGTGGATGATGGCGGGGTTATTTTCCAGCGTCTGAACGAGGTTCGGGTCAAGGGCATCCTTGAGCAATGCAGTCATGGCACCGGCGGCACCGATATCGCCTGCCGTGACGGGCTTGCCCTCGTAGGTGTAGGCGCAGACGATCTTCGACAGCCGCTCCTTCAGGTCGGAGATGCTGGTGGCCAGGCAGAAGATCGCCATGACCTCGCTGGCAACGGTGATATCAAAGCCGTCCTCACGGGGGGTACCGTTGACCTTGCCGCCCAGACCATCCACGATAAAGCGGAGCTGGCGGTCGTTCATATCCATGCAGCGCTTCCAGGTGATGCGGCGGGGGTCGATGTTCAGGGGGTTGCCCTGCTGGATGCTGTTGTCGATCATGGCAGCCAGCAGGTTGTTTGCGGTGCCGATGGCATGCAGGTCACCGGTAAAGTGGAGGTTGATATCCTCCATGGGCACCACCTGGGCATAACCGCCGCCGGCCGCGCCGCCCTTGACACCGAACACGGGGCCAAGGCTGGGCTCACGCAGGCAGAGCATGGTCTTTTTGCCCAGAGCGTTCATGGCATCGGCCAGGCCCACGCTGGTGGTGGTTTTGCCCTCGCCTGCCGGGGTGGGGCTGATGGCCGTAACCAGGACCATCTTGCCCTGCTTGGATGCCTTGTGGATGAGGCGGTGGTTGATCTTGGCCTTGTAGCGGCCATAGGGGATCACGTCCTCATCGGCAAGGCCCAGCGAGGCAGCGATCTCGGTGATGGGCTTCATTTTGGCTTCCTGTGCGATCTCAATATCAGACTTCATGCTCAAATCCTCCCTGAAATGCAAAAAAGGACAGCTTTGCGCACCAATAGCGCAAGGCTGCCCAGACGGTCGGCGTAACAAAACCCGGTTTTGTCTGCACTGTGGTGCTCCACAACGTTCCGTCAGCAGGCAAACCCGTTCTTCTGGGTCAAAGATATCACATCTGCCCGTGGTTTGTCAAGCAGAAACTGTCCGCAAAGAAAAATCTGCCTGTACGGCCCCTGCGGCTTGCATCCATCCTGCCAGATGTGTTATACTAAAGCGTATCAAACGATAGGGAGGCTTTCACGATGCCATTTACACCGAAACTGACTTATAAAGGCAAGCCCCTCGTCCGTAAGGACAACGAGCTGTATTACGGCCGTATGACCGACCCCTATGTGCTGCGGATGCAGATCCTGAGCACCAAATCCGTGGGCGGCATGGATGTGGCCGATAAGGTACACATTCAGGTCTTTTCCACCAACGACAGCCTGGCCCCTGAGGCCCGCGTGTTCCGCCAGACCACCAAGAATGGCCTGTACAACGCACTGGACATTGGCAGCATCTGGCTGCAGAAGGCAAACGAGACCCGCTGAACGGCATAAAAAAGGACCGTCTCCCGCTGAGGAGACGGTCCTTTTTGTTGTGCTTTACTCTTCGGTCACTTCAAAGTCCAGGGGCTTGCCGCAGCCGGGGCACTTGGGTGCGCCATCCAGCAGGTCGTCCTCCTCAAACACAGTGGTCTGACCACAGGCGGGGCAGGTCACCTCGTACTGCACGGGGCCTTCCTCCTGCTCCTCGTCGTCATCCTCCAGCGCGACCTCAAAGGTCACGCCGCAGTGGGCGCAGTTTGCTTCGCCCGCGTCCAGGTCGTCCTCGCTGACGTAAACGGTCTCGCCGCAGTTGGGGCAGGCCACCTCATAGAACGGCTCACTGGCGATATCATCGTCATTGTCGTCCTCTTCGGTGTCCTCTTCCTCTTCTTCAGGCTCCTCGTCATCCTCATCGTCCTCATAGAGGTCGGCTTCCAGATCCTCCAGCTCCTCGCTCAGGTCGTTGATCTGGTCGTAGGCGCGGGTCACATCTTCATCGATGCCGTCCACAGCCTCTGCCAGTTCGCCCAGCAGCTCGCTCATGGCCTTGATGACCTTGCCCTCTTTGGTGGTCTCGTCGATGCCCAGGCCCTCGATCAGGCCCCGCAGGTATGCAGCCTTTTCCTTCATAAGAATGACCTCCTATCTTAATCAAAAAACCGGGCACACGGTTGCCCGCTGCCCGGTCTGTCGGTAAATTAGACGCGCTCCATATACTCGCCGGTGCGGGTATCGATGCGGATGTGGTCGCCCTCGTTGATGAACAGAGGAACGCGGATCTCAGCACCGGTCTCGACAGTAGCGGGCTTCAGGGTGTTGGTGGCGGTGTTGCCCTTGACACCCGGCTCGGTCTGGGTGACTTCCAGCTCGATAAAGTTGGGGATCTCGACGCTGAAGACCTTGCCCTTATAGCTCAGCAGCTTGCACGGCTCGTTCTCCTTGCAGAACTTGAAGTTATCGGGCACATCGGAAGCGTTGACGGGGATATCGTCGTAAGTCTCGTTGTCCATGAAGTGGTACAGATCGCCATCCTCATAGCTGTAAGTCACGTCCTTGCGCTCGATGAAAGCCTGAGGGAACTTTGCGGTCGGGTTGTAGCTGGTCTCAACCACAGAGCCGGTGATCACGTTCTTGGTCTTGGTGCGGACAAAGGCAGCGCCCTTGCCGGGCTTCACGTGCTGGAACTCAACGACCTGAAGAACCTGGCCGTCCTGCTCAAAGGTCACGCCGTTGCGAAACTCGCCTGCAGAAATCATAGGAATTCCTCCATTAGTAAAATCTCATTGATGCTTAACGCATATCTCTATTTATTTTACTCAATCCCGCATGGTTTGGCAAGGGGTTTGAGCAAAAAAGACGATAAAATCAGAAAAAAAAAACACGGACCAAACCTCTCCGTCATCCCTTCGGGATGCCACCTCACCCAATAGGGGCGGCCCTGGCAGCCGGGTGAAGCTTTCTCTTTATGCCAAAGGCTCCCCTACAAGGGGAGCTGGCGGGCGCAAGCCCGACTGAGAGGTTGTACAAAGACAAGCCTCAAAAAATCGCTTCATTGTTTTCGCATCCTCTGCCTGCGTACCGGCGCTCTCACAGATGATGACTGGCGCAAGCCCGCGCTCAGCCAGCAGCTCCATCAGGGGCTGGGGTTCGGGGCCGAACTGGGTCTCGGCAAAGGTCCAGTGCCGCTTTTCACCGCCCTTGGAATACTCGATGCGGGAAAAGTGGACATGGAACTGCCGGGCACGCGCATCCCCCAGCGCCTCCCCGATGCGGTCAAGGATAGCGGCATAATCCGCCTTGGACCGGATGCCGCCCAGCGTCCGGGCGTTGAGGTGGCCGAAGTCGATGCAGGGGGTGATGCGGCTGTCCACCCCGCAGAGGGCCAGCACCTCCTCCAGCGTGCCCAGCTGGCCGATCTTTCCCATCGTCTCAGGGCAGAGGGTGATCTCGGCAAAGCCCGCTTCATCCAGCGCGTCCTGCGCCCGCTTCAGGGTGTCCAGCGCTTTTTCCAGGGCAGCTTCCCGGCTCTGCCTGCCGCAGCTGCCGGAGTGGAAGATGACCCGCCTGCCGCCCAGCGCCCTGCAGAGCGCCGCGCTCTGGAGCAGATAGTTCACGCTGTTCAGCCGCTTTTCCTCGTCCAGGCTGGAGGCGCTGATATAGTAAGGCGCGTGGACGCTGAACAAAATCCCCCGGGCTGCGGCATCGTCAGCCATCTGCCGGGCCTTGTCCAGCCCCAGCCGGACTCCATGGCCGCACTGGTATTCAAAGGCATCCAGCCCCATTTTTTCGGTATAGGCCGGAATGTCCAGACTGTTCTTATACCCCATGGCCGTGAAGCTGTCGCTGGTGCCTGCGGTACCGAACCGGATCTTCCACTCACTCACAGGGTCTTACCTCCCCGGTCGTAGTATTCCTGCCAGTGTTTTTTCTCCCACTTGCGCTTGAGCACCACCTGTGCCCCGAAATCCGGCCCGCGGGGGATGACCATCAGGCCCGGAATACCATAGAGCGCCGCCGCCATCCGGTCGGCATAGAGCTGGTCGCCCACCATGGCCATTTCCCTGCGCTTCACCTGCATCCGGCGGCGGGCCACTCCCAGTGCAAAGGGCAGGGGCTTGGCGCTGCGGTAAAGGTAAGCAAGGCCCAGCTTTTCCGCAAAGGGGCGCACCCGCTTTTCGGCACCGTTGGAAACGATGGTCAGCTTTACGCCCGCCCTGCGCATGGCTTCCAGCCACCCGGCCACTTCTTCCGGCAGCTCCTGACTGCGGTCGGCGGTCAGGGTGTTGTCGATGTCCAGCACCAGCGCCCGGATGCCCTTTTGGGCCAGCCACTCCGGCGTGATATGGGTAACGTCCTTAAAAACATATTCGGGGGTAACTAACATACAGAACCCTCTCTTTGCCTTTCACAGGCTCACCCTCTCAGTCCGCTTCGCGTCCAGCTCTCCCAAAGGGAGAGCCTCTGGCGAAACCAATAACTTTGCACGGATTGCCAAAGCCTCTCCCCTTGGGAGAGGTGGCATTGCGCAGCAATGACGGAGAGGGCGAGGATGTTTATCTTTTTCATAAATGAAAATAGGAGAGCCTGAGTTTCAGGCTCTCCTACATCGGCGTTAGCAACGCGTTTGAAATCTAAAGCAACATGCGATTTCAAGCAGTTAATTACTTGAACTTGCGCTTGCGGGCTGCTTCGGACTTCTTCTTGCGCTTGACAGACGGCTTCTCGTAAGCCTCGCGCTTACGGACCTCTGCGAGCACACCGCTGCGAGCGGTGCTGCGCTTGAAGCGACGCAGTGCGCTTTCCAGCGACTCGCCCTCTTTAACACGAATTTCCGACATCTTATTCCCTCCCTTGGACCGTGAGGCAGGAATTTCGTTGTTACATGGTAACTAACAGTAGACAGTATAGCGCATTTTCATGCGTTCGTCAACCTTTTTTGAAAGATTTTTTGAAAAAACTCTCCGACAAAGCGCCTGAGCGATCAGCCCTTCACAGCCAGGTTGACCAGACGGCCTTTGACGTAGATTTCCTTGACGACCTGTTTGCCCTCCAGAGCGGCAGCAACAGCGGGGTCAGCCTTGGCGGCGGCAATGGCGGCAGCAGCATCGATGTCGGCAGCCACCTTCAGGCGCGCCTTCACCTTGCCGTTCACCTGCACGGCGATCTCCACGGTGCTCTCCACGCACTTGGCCTCTTCGTACTGGGGCCAGGGGTAGTAGGCCAGTTGCTCATTGTGGCTGTGGCCCAGCTTCTCCCACAGCTCCTCGGTCATGTGGGGAGCAAACGGGTTCAGCAGCTGAACAACGGTCTCCAGCTCGGCCTTGGTCGCGCCGCCGTTGTCGTACAGGGCGTTGACCAGCGTCATCAGCTGGGCAATGGCGGTGTTCATCTTCAGGCCCTCGATGTCAGCGCCCACCTTCTTGATGG
>ERZ1673693.184-NODE-184-length-90406-cov-66.813926_pt1 | contig 90406 bp, 89 predicted proteins | sample MGYA00580223_ERZ1673693 | MGnify/ENA primary metagenome ERZ1673693 (study PRJEB41218, sample SAMN15661741) | gut metagenome | host: Homo sapiens | place: Canada: London | collected 2015-08-20/2019-03-30 | study: EMG produced TPA metagenomics assembly of...
TTTCGGGGAAAACTGTACTGGGTATTGTCGTACATAATAATAACGGTGGTATCGGTGGTCAGATTATGGCACCGTGGCCGGTTGATACGAACGGCAATAAGACCAGCAGCAATTCAACAACTATGAAATGGGGCATTTTTGGCATAGATATTCCAAACCTGCCAAACTACCCATATACAAACTCTCTTTCAGCCGACTTTGACAGCTGCGGCAACACAGACAAGATTGTTGCGATGGGCAGTGCCAGTCTTTACCCGGCTGCCTGGGCAACGAGAAAATATGCACCGACGACGGATACAGCAGGCAAATGGTGCCTGCCAGCGGCCGGTATTATGACTAACATCTATAATAACCAACCAGCGTTTCAAAGTGCAATAAAAAAAATTAACGGTGTAGAATTCCCAAACTGCTGTTATTGGAGTTCATCAGAAATTTCTCCTTCATACGCTGCAAATTCTATGTTTGATTTCCCCTATGGATTAGTTAATGACAGCAGCAAAGATCTTTCCGATTATGCTTATGTTCGTCCGGTGCTGGAATTCTAAAAATCAAAGCCCCGCAATTGCGGGGCTTTCTCTAATATTCTCTGTCGGTCATCCTGCTCAAAATCTGTGAATTCGGCTCATTTTTCACTTCCGGCGTTTCCTGACGCCGCTCTTTGTTATAAATGCGCAGTTCTCCGAGAACATCATGTATTTCATTATTCGCCCGTGCCAATCCGGCAGCAACCGTCGACTTGAATTTTTCTCTGGAAACTTCTATTGTCATGTCTATTCCTCCGCATCTGCCAGTTTCAGCAGCTTGTCAAATACGCCGTCAATAACTTTCTGCTCCTGTTCGGTCAACACCTGATACAGCGGAATGTCTTCCAGCATAACCAGATTGGTCAACACCCGTTTCAGCTTTTCGTAAAAAACACTGCGATACATTTCTTCGTCAACGGTTTCCGGACGTCTGACCAGCTCCAGAAAAGCCTCGTGCCGCGCCAGGTCAATCATGTCTTCCTTGCGGCATTCGCCGGTTTCGTCGCCGGTAACAACCACCGCCTTAAAAACCTTCAGCAGCTTGCGCCCCGCCTCGTCGGCAAAATCCGCCGCGCTTTTCATAAATCCGGCCAGCAGTTCAAAATTTCTGGCCGCCTGCGACGGATACTGCAATACGGCTTCTGCACTCATCATTCAATCCTCTGTTGTTCAAAACTGTTCCCATTATATCTTTTTTCCGGCGGACTGTCAAAGTTTTTGTCAATTCCACGGTCGTCGGCCGATATAGCTTCGCACCGTTTCCGCCTGAACCTTTCCGTGTCCGTTGACAAAAAACTGTGCGCCCTCCGCAGCATACAAATCAAAATCACGTTCCCCGATTTCAATTCCGCCGAACTTGACGATCACAACCGCGTCTTTATAAACGCAAACCCTTTCGTCGCATTCCATGTCTATCCAGCTCCTGTCGGTTTTCTTTCCGTCATAGATATCCTTCAGTTTCCGGCTTTCTTTGGCAGACAGCTTTCGGTTAGCCGTTTTTTCCAGCCAGATTTTTTTGGTAAAAGCATTGCCGCGCGACGGCAGAATAACCAGCCTGCCCTGCTCGTCCTTAACCGCAAACACTTCGCCATATTTGTCGGCCATGACATCGGGAATGCGAACCGTAAATATGCTCAGGCTTCCGGCCAAAATCAAAACCCAGCCCCAGCGGCGCCACTTAAGCCGCCAGATGCACAGCCACAAACCGCCGAACACAATCAGCATCAGTCCCCAGAAAGGCATTGCCGCCACCCGATACCCCGCTTCCGGCAAAGACGCGACATAAGCGGTTATCTCATTGACTTTTTCAACTCCGAAACCGACGATTTTCAATGCCCAGACTTCCATATTAAACGGCATCAGCAGCAACGCAATCAAAACAAACGGCATAATTATCAGACCGATGACGGGGCCGGCCAGCAAATTGCCGAAAGTCGTATAAACGGCAATCTGGTTAAAATGATAAATCGAAAACGGCAGCGTCGCCAGACTCGCTACCAAATCCGAAACCAGAATACCGGCCACATAAGCAAAAACGATTCTGACCACTTTCGACGGCAGCGAAATTTCCGCGTTCTCATGCCCGTTCAGAAAACGGTGCAAACCTCCGGCAAAACGTTCATAAAAAGCAATCAGAGCGGCAACCGCTGCAAACGACATCTGAAAACTGGCGCTTATCAGAGCCTGCGGCGAAATAACCAGCACAATCAGCGCCGCCCACGAAATCATGCGCATGGAAATCGCCTTACGCGCAAACAAAACCCCGAGCAGCACGATAAATGTCATGATAAATGCCCGCTGGCTGGGAATTTCCGCGCCGGAAATCAACAGATAAACCGCACTCATCAAAATCGCGAAAACCGCCGCTGTCTTTTTAGAATCATAACACAGTGCCAAAGGCGGAATCAACGCCAGCAGCAAACGCACCAGAAAAAACATCAGACCGGCCAGCATACTCATATGCAGCCCGGATATCGAAAGAAAATGCGCCAATCCGGAATTTCTGTAATTTTCGGTAATCTCCTGTCTTATGCCGCTCCGGTCGCCGGCAACGATGGCCGCCGTAATTCCGGCCTCGTCGGGCGGCAAAACCGCATTGATTTTGGCCACGACCCGGCCGCGCAAATCCGACGCGGCTTTTTCCAGCACGGCAGTAAACGGCGGTTCTTTTGAACATTCGACGGGAAGCGCCCGCGACGCGGCATAGCCGCTGGCATTGATGCCCTCATAAAAAAGTTTTCTGTCCATCTGATACCCGCCGACCATATTCGGATGCGGCGGCGCCGAAACCGTTCCGATAAGTTCGACGCAACGGCCATTTTCAGGCTGTGAACTTTTCGAAGTCAGACTGACGCGGTATCTCCCCGGTAAAGAATTTCCGTCAAAATCCTCAATGTCTTCCAACACAAAACGCGGATTGCCGCGATAATTTCTGCCGAGTTCGGAAACTCTCCCGGTCAGATACAGTTTGCGGTCAAACGGCACAATCCCGTGACGGCTCAGATAAATTGTTTTCAGCTGAATGTCGGCAAAACCTAACGCAGCAACCGTCAGAACCAGAACCGCAGCCAGACGCCCCGGCCGATGCCGCCAGACATAAGCCAGCGCCAGCAGAATTTCGACGACAGCAAGAATAATCCAGCGTGACGGTTCCTCCGGCAGCAGAAAATAGACGCCGATGCCGCAGGCAAACAACACCGGCAACCACATAAACCAGCGCTCTCTTTCGCCGAAAAACATTTCCCGAAGGTTATAAAGGAAAACTCGCATTTTTTCTCCGTCAGACAATTTATTACAATGTAATGCCATCTGCGGCAGAATGCAAAAAAAAGTTGCCAAACTTCAACAGTCTGCCAACTTTTTCAATATCAAAACAGGGACACAAAAGCCTTGCCGCCCCGTTTTCCCTTTAACAAAACTTTTCCGCTGCCGCCGAAAGGTATTATCTGCTTTTCGTTCAGTCTGCTCTGAACAAAAACCCTTTGACGGTGTTCGTCCACCCAGCGATAGCTTTTTCGCTGTACCTTTCTGTCAAACCCGACCAGCCACAAACTGCTGTCGTAGTTATAGGAAAGCGCCGGAAAAATCCTGCCTTCGTCGTCTTTGTAAAAATCCAGAAGAATGTCTTCTTCACTGATTTCTACTTCCTTACCGAGCTCCCTGCGAAACTCGTCTCCGAGGATTTTCTTAAATTCCTCAAGCTTCAACGACCGCCCTCGCCGCAGATAATACGGAAAAAGCATCGTTTGCATCAGATTTTTAATCATCCTGTTGGTTTTAGTTAAACAATCCCTGCCTCTGTTGGGCAGTTTTCCTACCTTATAAAAAAACTTTCTGCCTTTAATCCTTTCTGAACCTGTCAATTCTGAAATGACCGCCGTCAACGAAGATTCCCCAGCAATGGGAACTGTCTTCCATCTGATGATCGCGGTCTACAGACAGGTTAATCGGCACCGGGGCAATAAACCTGACGGCCTCGGGCTTTTGAACGACATGAACCGTATTGTCCATTCGCACGACAAAACAACTGCCGCCTACATAGCTGAAAACAACCATCTGTTCCCGACCGTCCCGCCGCAGATAACCGAATGATAAGTCTGCCGGCGAAATGTCCGAAATCATATGGCGGTTTTCCAACTCGCTCCGGATAAGAGCAATAACGTCTCTGTCGCTGGCGGGATATTCCGGTTTCGGAAACAAAGCCGCCCACAAAGTTTTTATAAATCGCATAACAATAGATTTAGCGCGCAAAACAAAACGTTCCGCACAGGTTAATATATCCATAGTCTTAAAATCACAAACGTGATTAAGATAAGATATTTTGCCCCTGGTGTCAAATCCAAATATGCCGGTTACTTTTTAATCAGGCTCAGAATTACGTCTGCGGCGTTTTCGCTCGGCGTCTGTTCGCCCATGCCCAGAATGGCGCGGACTTTTTTAAAACCTTCTTTCTGCTTGTCATACCAGTCGCCGTGTTCCAGTATGTTTTTCATATAGCTCAGGATATTGCCGGAAATGCAGCGTTCCTGCAAAAGTTCGGGAATAATCTCCCGTCCCAGCAGAATATTGGACAGGTTTACAAACTGAATATGCAGAAAATGCCGAACCAGCAGTGCCGAAAACGGCGAAACCTTATATGCGACGATATGCGGAATATCGGCAATCGCCAATTCCAGCGCCACAGTTCCCGAGGCGGCGATTGCCGCTTCCGAAGCCACAAAGGCATTGTGCCGGTCTTCTTCGCTTTCCGCCACCAAAATCTCAAGCCCGCTGCCGCGCACCATTTCTTTAACCCGCTTGGCAACCGTCTTAACGGTCGGAACGACAAAATAAAAATTCCCGTCCGTTTGCTTCAGCTGACGCGCCGTTTCCAAAAAAACCGGCAGCAGGCGTGCAACCTCATTGTGCCTTGACCCCGGCAGCACCGTTATAATCCTCTTTTCCGGCGCAATGTCGAATTTTTTGCGAAAAGCCGCAGCATCGCCCCTCGTCACATTACTTTCAATAACCGGATGCCCGACAAAAGTCGTCGGCAGATGATAAGGCGTAAAATACTTCGGCTCCTGCGGCAACAGCGTCAGCAAATGGTCAACGTATTTATACATGGTTCTGGCACGTTTCTTTTTCCACGCCCAAACCTGCGGCGCCACATAATGCACCTGCGGAATGCCGGTTTTCTTTCTGCGCAGAGCCTTCTGTACCCGGGAGGCAAAACTCCAGCTGTCTATCGTAACCACCACGTCCGGCTGCACGCGGACAATGTCGTCGACCGTATTTCTGATATGGCGCAAAACTTTGGGAATGCTCGGGATAATCTCTGCCAGTCCCATAATTGCCAAATCGGAAATATCAAACAACGGTTTCAGGCCTTCTTTTTCCATCAAATCGCCGCCGACGCCGGAAAACGCAACGTTCCCGTCCGTTTTTTTCTTTAACGCGCGCATCAGCCGGGCACCAAGCGCGTCGCCGGAGGGTTCCCCCGCTACCAGATAAATTTTCAGTTTTCTATTCGGCATAGTCACTGGGATCAACTCCTATTACAAAAAGTCCCTCTTTGTCGGCCAGCCGGACAACTTCTGCTTCGTCGACGATCAATCCGTTGCCGGCATGGACGGCAATTCCGCGCAGACCGCTTTCCTTGGCGCGTTTGACCGTTTGCAGACCGACGGTCGGCAGGTCAATGCGCATATCCTGCTGCGGCTTCCGCAGTTTAACCAGCACGCCGCCGGCACCCTTGCGTTTATAACCGCCGGAGCGGCGCAGCAATTCGTCCGTTCCCTCAATTCCCTCAACGGCCAGCACCAGCCCCTGCTGTACGACCGCGGCCTGCCCGACGTCAAGCCGCCCCAGAGCCAACGCCACTTCGACACCGCGCCTGATATCTGCTTCAGCCTGTTTGTCCGGCCTGTTTTTGGTAAGACAGCCCTTTCTGACCAGCAATCCGCTCATAACCTCATGCACGCCGCGCACGGTCATGCCTTCGGCCTCAATTTCCCGAACCAAAGCCCGCAGAATACCATCGTCGCCCAGCGCTTTGGCGCCGATTTTGGCAAAAAAGGCCGTCGTCCGCATGTCCGGAAGCAAATCAAAAAAACTCGGACGCTTGATAGTGCCAATCATAATCACTTCTTCGACCTTTTCGTCATGAAGCTTTTTGAAACCGGTTCCGGCCTGCCCGATGCGTATCCACAAATGCGGCACGCTGCCGTCAATCAAAGCCTTGTCGGCATTGCCTTCGATCGCCAGAACAAAAAAAGGCCGGTTGAGCTTTTGGCAATGCTCAATCAGCATTTTCGGAATAGTTCCGCCCCCGGCAATAATTCCCAGTTTTTTGAAGTCAGAAGTCATAATCTAAACCCGATTTTGAAATAAGGAACAATCAGCAGAAAAAGCGTCTGCCGACAAATGCCAAGGTCACGGCAGACGCTTTCCCCCGTCTCTAGTCGGAAACCATAATCTTACGGCGTCCGCTTAAAGCTTCCTCAATAAAGGCAATCTGCTCCATGACCATGTCGTTGTCTTTAAACTTCTCCTTGGCTTTTTCCAGACGGGTTTCAAAATTGTCTTCCTTGCCTTTGAAGATATACATGTAAGCATGGCTGATGGATTTGACGACCTTTTCCTCAAAACCGCTGCGTTTCAGACCGATGACATTAAGACCGCGCAGTTTGCCGCGTTCACAGGTTACGATGCCGAAAGGAATAACGTCGCGGTCAACGCCGGTCATGCCGCCGATCATCGCCTTGCGGCCGATGCGGACAAACTGATGAACCGCACAGTTTCCACCCAGAATAGCGCCGTCGCCGATACGGACATGTCCGCCGATAACCGCATTGTTGGTCATAATCACATTGTTGCCGACCACACAGTCATGCGCAACATGCGAGTTAATCATAAACATGCCGTCATCGCCGACCGTCGTCGTAAAGTGCTCTTTCGGCGTTCCTGCATGCATGGTAACGTTCTCTCGGATAATGTTGCGCTTGCCGATAATCAGCTTGGCCTCTTCCTTAAATTCATTGCCGTGATCCTGCGGACCGGCTCCCAAAACGGCTCCCGGAAAAACAATCGTTCCCTCGCCGATGGTCGTGTCTCCCAAAATCGTCACATGAGCAATCAACTGAACGTTCTCGCCGATTTTCGCCTTGCCGCTGACGTAGCACAAAGGACCGATTTTAGCGCTGGCGGCAATCTGGGCACCGTCTTCAACAACGGCGGAAGGATGAATATTGGACATTGTAACAAATTCCTTATATAAAGTTAAACCGAATAGACTGATAATAAGCTACCCGCTTTTAATTGCAATGTAAAAACACAATTCCCTACAAATTATTTCTTTTCTGCTGACTTCCGATGACAATCTTCTTTTTTGGCAAAAAAATCCTCCCCGAAGGGAGGACTTTTCGCATACGAACTCAGGTCTGCTTCCTTATTCCATAATCATGGCCGTAAATTCGGCTTCGGAAACAACTTGACCGTCGACCTTCGCCTCGCCTCTGAAAACATAAACATTGCGGCGGGCTTTGATTTTCTCGACATGCATGCGCAGCTGGTCGCCCGGCTTGACCGGCTTGCGGAACTTTACGCCGTCAATCGACATAAACAAAACGCCGGCCTTGTGTTCGGCATAGTCTTCCTTTGCGCAGGAAACTATTGCGCCTGCCGTCTGAGCCATGGCCTCAATCTGCAGAACGCCGGGCATAACCGGATTTCCGGGAAAATGTCCCTGGAAAAACTCTTCGTTCATCGTTACGTTCTTGATGCCGACGCCTTTTTCGCCCGGAACCTCGACCTCCAGGCGATCCACCAGCAAAAACGGATACCGGTGCGGCAGCATGTTCATAATTTCTTCAATGCGGTAAGTCTTAACTTCAGACATTGTCTTCCTTTCTTAGTTCGTCACAAATGTTTATTTCTTGTCGTTTCTATCACCATTCGCCGCCTTTTGCAAGTAGGCTGTTTGGCGCATAAAATCCTTAATGCCGACCGCCGGATAACCCATCATGATTGCTCCGGGTTCCACATTGCGCATCAAGCCGGACTGAGCGCCGATCTGAGCGCCGGAACCGATGGTCAGATGATCGGCAAAACCGGTCTGCCCGCCGCAGACGACATAATCGCCGAACGTGCAGCTGCCGGCAATGCCCGTCTGGGCAACCACGACGCAGCCGCGGCCGAGCTTGTCGTTATGGGCAATCTGAACCAGATTGTCGATACGACAGCCGTCGCCGATAACCGTATCGTCCAGAGCCCCTCTGTCCACGCACGAATTGGCACCGATTTCAACGTCGTTGCCGATAATTACGCGTCCCACCTGAGGAATACGCTTGTGCTGGCCGGCAACCATCAGGAAACCGAAACCGTCCGAACCGATTCTGGCGCCGTTGTAAATAAAGCAGTCATTGCCCATAATCGTATAGGAAACGCTTGCATTGGAACCGATGCGGCAGTTGTTGCCTATCTGACAGCCGCGATTGATAACCGCTCCGGCTTCCAAAACGCAGTTGTCGCCGATTTTGACGTTTTCACCGATAACCACATGGTCGGCAATGCTGCAGTTCTGCCCGATAATTGCCGACGGATGAATCCTTGCCGAAGACGCGATGTCGGCACGCGGCTGATATTCGGCATACAGGCGGGAATTAAGTTTAAGAAAAGCCAGTTTCGGATTGGCGCTTATCAGGACAATAACGTTTTCAGCCACGAACTGTGCCAGTTCCGCCGTCGTCACACAGGCCTCGGCCTTGATTTCGGCGCCCTTGGCCTTTGCCTTCTTGTCATAGAAAAAACAAATTTCGCCGGCGCCGGCCTTCTCCATCGTATTGATGTTGTTAACCGTCACGCCGGCCTTTTCCGCATTTTGCAGTTCGGCTTCGCATATATCGGCCACCTGCTGCAACGTAAAAGGTCCGTTATTGATAAAAAAACTGGTGTCAACCATTATCCTGCTCCTTAATTTTCTCAGCTAAAGAGAATAATAATATCTTTTGCCGGACGCGAAGCCCGCAACGGGAAAAACGGACGGCTGCACCGCTCCGAATTTTTCCCGATGCGAACACTTCTCAAACACTGGCATCCGCCGCTTACAGACGGCTGCCGAAGTTCAGGCGGAACGCCTGCGTTTCATCATAATCTTCCTTAACAATCGGGAAGGCGATATCGACGTCAATCTGCCCCATCGGCGACTGCCATGTAAAACCGAAACCGGCAGCGACACGCGGGCTTGACGAATAATCGACGATAGCGCGGTCAATGTTGTCCGGCTTGCCGAGCATACCCATGTCAACAAAGGTGCGGCCCTTGATGCCCAGTTCGTCCAAACCGATCGGGAAAGACATTTCCGCACCGGAATAAACCATCCAGTTGCCGCCCAACGCGTCTTTGGTGTATTTGTCACGGGCACCGATACCTGCCGTGTCGAAACCGCGAAGGGTCGAACCGCCGAGATAATACCGCTGCGACAAACGAACGTTTTCATCGCCGTAACCTTCAATATAACCGGCATTGACAAACAATTTGAACGTATAGTAGTCGGCCAGCGTATAATAGGTGTAAACCTTACCGTCAAAGCGGAGATATTTTTCATCGCCGCCTAAACCGGCAACATCATTGCCGAATGACAGATAATAGCCCTCTTTCGGATTAATCGCGCTGTCGCGCTTGTCATAAACCAGCGTCTGTCCGATGGACGAAGCCGTAGAAGAACCGGCCTCTTCCTTAATGTAAACCGAAGCCAGCGAATCCACGTTGCTGATTTTGTCCTGACGCAGCGTATAACGGGCATACTGCGACAAATCGTCGGTATAGTTCCAGCCCAGACGGATTCTGCCGCCGGTCGTTTCGCTGTCGTAAGAACCCTCGTCCTGATAATCCTGCTCGGTTCTGAACAAATCGGCGCCCGCGCTCAGACGACGGCCGAGGAAATACGGCTCCGTAAAGCTGATGTTGTAATCCGACGTACGCTGCGATACACCGACGTCCAATCCCAGCTGCTGACCTTTGCCCTGGAAGTTGTTTTCGGTAACGCCGGCACGGATCAAAGCACCGTTAACCGTCGAATAACCGACGCCGACGTTAAAGTAGCCGGTCGATTTTTCTTCGACCTTAACGTCAATGTCCGCTTTGTTTTCATCATCGGTCGGCACCGTATTGATATCTACTTTGCTGAAATAGTCCAGATTTTCGATATTCTTGCGCGAAGCCCTGATTTTGGCGGGATTAAAGGCGTCGCCCTCGTCGATGCGGAACTCGCGGCGGATAACCTCGTCATGCGTGCGCGTGTTGCCGTGAATGTTGATGCGGTCAACGAAAATCCGGTCGCCTTCGCGAACGTCAAAGGTAACGTCAAGCTCGCCGGTGCGCGTGTTTTTCTGCAGATTCGGCACCACGTCGACAAAGGCAAAGCCCTTCTTGCCCAACTCGTCGGTAATCGCATAAACCGATTTTTCAACGAGTTCGGCATTGTACCAATCGCCTTTTTTGAACAAAACTTCGTCATACAGCGGTTTGACCTGAACATCGGAAATCTGCGAATTAACCGTAACATTGTTAATCTTGTAACGCTTGCCCTCGTCAACGACAAAAGTCAGCACAAAAGACTTTTTGTCGGGACTGAGTTCGGCAATCGCCGAAACGACGCGGAAATCGGCATAGCCGCGTTTCAAATAAAAGCGGCGCAGAAGCTCCTTGTCATAATTGGTCTTTTCCGGATCATAGTTTTCGGCGCTTGAGAAAATACGGTACCAGCGGCTTTCCTTACTCATGATTTCGCCGGCCAGATCCTCGTCGGAATAATGCAGATTGCCGACAAAGTTAACCTTGGTAATTGCGGCCGAAGGGCCTTCGTCAATTTCATAAATCAAATCGACGCGGTTCTGATCGCGGCGGATAATCTTCGGCTCAACCACGACGGCATAACGGCCGGAACGCTTGTAGACCTCCAGAATGCGCTGCACATCTTCCTGCACCTTGGCTCGGTTGTAAATGGAACCGGCGGCAAGCTGCACTTCCGATTCGAGCAGGCTGTCATCCACCTTGTCATTGCCGTCAAAAACCCGTTTATTGACAATCGGATTCTCCATAACCCGTATCATCAGCGTCCCGTCAGGAGAAATATTGAAAACCACATCATTAAACAGACCCGTGGCATACAGCTGTTTCAGCGAGCTGTCGAGTTTTTCCTGACTTACGTTCTGCCCTTTTTTAATGTCCAGATACGACGCGACGGTTTCCGGTTCCACTCGTTCAAGACCCTTTACCGCTATCTGCCGGACATAGACGTCGGCGGCCGAAACCTCATGACTCAGAAACAGTGCAAACAGGCAAGTCCCAAAATACAGTTTTTTCATTATTCAATATTCCTCAACAATACCGATCGGCCTTTGTCAGGCAAACCAGCGGTGAAACAAACGGACAAAATCGTTCCAGGTTGCAAAAATCATCAATGCGATAATCAGGCTGAAACCAACCTTGAACAAAGCGTCCTTGATTTGGGTGTTAATTTCTTTTCCGACTGCAATTTCGGCCAGATAGATAACGATATGGCCGCCGTCCAGAACCGGAATCGGAAACAGGTTAATCAGACCGAGGTTAATCGACAGCAGCGCCATAAAGACCACCAAATCCAAAATTCCGTTCTGCTTGGAAATGTCCCCCGACATTTCGGCAATGCGGATAATGCCGCCGATTTCTTCGCCGCTGCGCTTGCCGGTAACCATCTGTCCGACGCCGCGCAAAGTCGCTTCCGTCACATTCCAGGCTTCCAGAAACGCCTCTTTTAAAGACTGCGGCAGCGAAAGCTTCTCATGGTCAAGCTCAATAACGTTGACCGACTTGACGCCGAGCATCGGCCGTTTGGTCATTTCGCCGTTAGCTTCGGGAACTTCCATTTCGGTCAGCGGAAACTGCAGACGAATTTCCCGGCCGTCACGCAGAAGCTCAACCACAACCTCGTTGCCGACCGTCAAATCGACTTCCTTGCGGATGTCGTCAAAGCTGTCAATTTTGTTGCCGTTGATGGTCAAAATCCGGTCATTGGCAACAATGCCGGCCTTAGCCGCCGCCGAATTTTCAAAAACTTCGCCGACCACCGGAGGAAAGTTGATTTTGCCCAGAAAGAAAAAAATGCCGGCAAAAATTAAAATTGCAAACAAATAGTTAGACATCGGTCCTGCCAGAGCGATAACCAGCTTCTTTGCCGGACTTTGATACTGAAAAGTAAATTTCTTTTCTTCCTCACTGAGTTCTGATGCTTTGCCGTCGCCGGCCGACGACGCATCGTCGTCACCCAGGAACTGACAGTAACCGCCCAGCGGAACCGCGGCGATTTTCCAGTAGGTTCCCTGCCTGTCCCTCCGTCCCCACAGTTCCTTGCCAAAACCGATGGAAAAGACGTCAACCTTGACGCCGCACATCCTTGCAACCGCAAAATGCCCCAGTTCATGCACAAAAACCAGAATGCCGAGAACAACGACAAACGGGACGACATAATAAACAGCGTTAATCAGCCAATCCATTTCTTTTTACCTAACCTCAAACAACATCAAACCGAACTTAAACCACAAAGCGACCAGCGGCGCCGTGAAAATCAGGCCGTCCACCCGGTCAAACACGCCGCCGTGTCCGGGAATCAGATTGCTGGAATCTTTAATGCCGATACTGCGCTTGATATAAGATTCGACCAAATCGCCGATTTGCGCGATTACGGCGATAACGCCGCCGAAAACGGCATAAAACAGCGCATTGGCATGCAGGCTGAACAAATGGGAAAACACAACGCTCGCCGCAACCGAAAAGACGACGCCGCCGATTAATCCCGACCAGGTTTTGTTCGGACTGATCTTCGGCGCCAGTTTCGGCCCTTTGAGATTGCAGCCGACGACATAACCGCCGATGTCAACGCACCAGACCATTATCAGAAACCACAGCGTCGTTACAAAGCCGACGGTGCCAAACAGCCAGATAAGCGACCCGATGCCGACGGAAATATAAGGCACGCCGAGTGTCAGCAGATTACGGCGTTCTTCGCCGCGGGCCTTGAACCAGACCAGCAATGACGCACCGGCGACAACCGCCGCGACGGCTGCCGGGCAATTCAACAGAACGGCCGCCGACAGGGAAGTCGTGTAAGCCGTCGCATAAAAAGGCGCGTTTCTGTTGGGAACCATATGTGCCCATTCCCAGGAAAGCATTGCGCCGAAAACCAAAGCCAGAACATTAATCCACGGGCTGCCGGCATAAATGAGGGCTATTGTCAGGGGAGCAAGAACCAGCGCCGTTGCCACGCGCTTAAACAATGAACTTTTTTTAGGCTTTTCCATATCTTCTCTCCCTCATATTGAAGTTCTTAATAATATCCTCAAGCAGCTTTTTGTTGAAATCCGGCCACAGCACATCGGTAAAGAAAAATTCCGCATAGGCGATCTGCCACAGAAGATAGTTGCTGATGCGCTGCTCGCCGCTGGTTCGGATAACCAGATCCGGATCCGGCATGTCTTTGGTGTAGAGCATATCAGAAAACAACTTAACATCAACATCATTCAGCGAAATATCACCCTCTTTTACAAGCGCCGCCGTCTTTTTGACCGCGTTGACGATTTCCTGACGGGAACCGTAGCTCAGGGCAATACAAAGCGTCATCCCCGTATTGCGCAGCGTATCAGCCTCAATTTCCGCCATTTTTCTGACAATGTCGGCATCAAGCATTTCCCGTTCGCCGATAAAACGGATGCGGACGTTGTTTTCCTGAACTTCTTTCAAATCGCTTTGCAGATAGTCGCGCAACAGTCCCATCAGCGTTTTAACCTCATCCTCGCTGCGATTCCAGTTTTCGGTCGAAAAAGCGTACAGCGTCAGATATTTGATACCGAGTTCTCCGGCAGCACGGGTAATTTCCTTAACGACTTCGGCACCCTTTCTGTGTCCCATGGACCGAGGCAGTCCGCGTCTGGCAGCCCAGCGCCCATTGCCGTCCATAATAATGGCCAAATGCTCTAATTTATTGTTTTCCTTTGTCAAAACCATAGCCCTGTTTTACTTTGACAGAAATAAATCATTTTAGAGAGATGTCTGGATTGATTTTGCGGGAAAGAAAAATTCCACAGTGTCGAAGCTCTTGAATGTTTGCCCCGGAAAAATCGCTCCGGATACTCTGTAAAACGTTTTATACCTGCATGATGTCCTTTTCTTTAACGGCAAAAGCCTCTTCCATCTTTTTGATGGTCTCGTCGGTCAGCTTCTGGATTTCGTTCTCATATCTTTTTTCTTCGTCTTCCGAAATCTCGTTGTCTTTCTTCAGCTTTTTAATGCCGTCAAGCGCATCGCGGCGCACGTTGCGAACCGCAACCTTGCCCTGCTCGGCATACTTGCCGGCAATTTTGACCAGTTCCTTGCGGCGCTCTTCGGAAAGCGGCGGAATAGGAATGCGGATAAGCTGTCCGTCGGAAGCCGGATTAAGCCCGAGCTCCGATTCCCGCAACGCCTTTTCAACGCTCTTGGCCAAACCTCTGTCCCACACGCTGACCGACAGCGTGCGGGCGTCCGGAACCGAAATGGTGCCGATTTGCGACAGCGGCGTCATCGAACCGTAGGCCTCGACCAGAATGCCGTCCAGCAGGCTGGCGTGCGCCCGGCCGGCACGCAGGCCGCCGAAATCGGCTTTCAGCGATTCCAGACTCTTTTCCATGCGGGTCTTAGCGTCATTTTTTATTTCGTTATAATCTGCCATTGTTTTATACCTCTTTCTTGATAATTGTAAACTTTCCGCGGCCGCAGACGGCATCGGCCAGCGAACTTTCGCCGGTCTGGGCAAAAACCACAATCGGAATATTGTTTTCGCGTGCCAGCGCCACCGCCGCCGTATCCATAACCTTCAGCTGGCGGGCGATAACCTCGTCGTAAGTGACTTCGGCAAACTTTCTGGCTTTTTCGTTCTGCTTGGGGTCGCTGTCATAAACGCCGTCGACCTGAGTCGCCTTCAAAAGCGCGTCGCACTGCATCTCGGATGCCCGCAGCGCTGCGCCGGTATCCGTAGTGAAATAAGGATTGCCCGTGCCGCCGGCAAAAATGATGACCCGTCCTTTTTCCAAATGGCGCACCGCCCGACGGTAAATGTAATTCTCACATACGGCCGGAATATGAATGCCCGACATGACCCTTGCCGAAACGCCGATTTTCTCCAAAGCACTTTGTACATAAAGGGCATTCATAACCGTCGCCAACATGCCGACCTGATCGGCCACCGTGCGGTTCATGCCCTTGGAAGCTTCCCTGGCACCGCGGAAAATATTGCCGCCGCCGACCACCACGCAGATCTCGACGCCGCTGTCGTGCACGTCTTTAATCTGCCGCGCCAAAGCGTCAATGACCTCGGCCGACATTCCGAAACTCTTGTTGCCCATCAGGCCCTCGCCGGAAAGTTTAAGCAGTATGCGCTTGTATTTTGGATCCATCAGTTCCTCGCGATTTGACTATATAGTTACCGCGTATATTATCCGAATAATCCGCTTTGTCATCAATATTTTTACAGTTTTCGGCAAAAAAGTTAGGCGCGCGCCGCCACAATTCACAAGCCGCCATTTTTTAAATTGCAAAAAAGGCGCGTTGAGTTTAAGAATAAACCATACTTTAATTATATCGGACGTTTTATCATGACAATTCACACCGTTTTATTCCTCTGCGCCCTCGGCGGCTACCTGCTCGGCTCCGTTCCTTTCGGCCTGGTTCTGACCCGCATGGCCGGCTACGGCGACATCCGCAAAATCGGCTCCGGCAACATCGGTGCCACCAACGTTCTGCGCACCGGCAACAAAACTCTCGCGCTGCTTACCGTTATTCTCGACGCGTTTAAAGCTGGCTTCGCCGCCTGGCTGGCATACCGCTTCGTACCAGCTGCCGATTATGTTTTTTTCGGCCTGTTTACCAAGCTTAACGTCGTCGCGTCGCTGCTTGCCGGCACTGTCGGCGTTCTCGGCCACAATTTTCCGGTCTGGCTCGGTTTCAAAGGCGGCAAAGGCGTTGCCTCGGCATTCGGTTTCATCGTCGTTACCAACTGGCACGTCGGCCTGCTTGCACTGGGGGTCTGGCTGGTAATGGCTTTTCTGTTTCGCTATTCTTCGCTGGCAGCCCTTACCGCGGCGGTTTCGGTTCCGGTCTTCTCATTTTTCATGGTCGAACCGGTTTACGCCCTCTTTTACAGCTTCATCGCCGTGTTGGTCATCATCCGCCATCACGCCAATATCCGGCGTTTGTTCAGAGGCGAAGAAAGCAAAATAACCTTTAAGAAGAAATAGCCTTGGCCGCCACGGATACGGAAATTCTCGCCCGGCTCCGCCTGATTAACACCGACGGCATCGGGCCGGTTACCTTTTACAAACTGCTGAAAACATGCCGCAGTGCCGAAAACGCTTTGCGCAGCCTGCCGCCGAAATTTCATCCCGCCCCGCTTGCCGCCGCCGAACGCGAAATTTCTCTGGCTCGCGCCAAAGGCATTAAAATTTTGGCCTTCGACAATCCCGAATATCCGCAGAAACTGCGCGAACTGGAAGACGCGCCTCCTTTTCTTTACGTCAAAGGCCGCACCGATATTCTCAATCGGTCGCCGGCCGTTTCCGTCGTCGGCGCGCGCAACGCTTCAATTAACGGCCGCAAACTGGCCTCCCGGATTGCCTATGATCTGACCGGCGCCGGCGTTCTGATTGTCTCCGGCATGGCGCGGGGCATTGATGCAGCTTCGCACAAAGGCGCCATGTATGCGCTTGAACAAAACGGACCGACGGTGGCGGTGCTCGGAACCGGCGCCGACATCGTTTATCCGGCAGAAAATTTTTCCCTCTACGAGCAGATTGCCGCACAGGGCGCCGTCATTTCCGAATTTCCGCTCGGCACCGAGGCGCAAAGCGGCAACTTTCCGCGCCGCAACCGCATAGTCTCCGCGCTGGCCGACGCCGTCCTTGTCGTCGAAGCCGGCATTCATTCCGGCTCGCTGATAACGGCCCGGCTGGCATTGGAACAGGGACGCGACGTTTTTGCGGTGCCCGGTTCGCCGGTCGAAGCCCGCGCCGCAGGTCCCAACAAACTTATCCGCGACGGCGCTTTTCTGGCCGAGGGCGCCGAAGATATCCTCAACGGCCTGAACCTCGCCCGCTGCCGGAAAATAAAGCCGCTGCCGCCGGTTGCCGCGGAAGATTTATTTGCAAAACCGCTTGACAAAGTCGAAAATAATGTCGATATTCCTCAACAGCCGGACCAGACCGGGAAAAAGCCAAAAGTCATCGACTTTCTTACCGCGGAAGGCGTTTACGTCGATGAAATCATCCGCGCCACGGGGTTGGAACCCGCCGCGGTTTCCCTTGAGCTTTTGGAACTCGAAATGGCCGGCAGGATTGAGCGCCAAGTCGGCAACAAAGTGGCATTAATCAAACGAGCAAAGAAAGACGCAATATGAAATTAGTTATCGTTGAGTCCCCGGCCAAAGCCAAAACCATCAACAAATACCTCGGCTCCGATTATAAGGTTCTGGCCAGTTTCGGCCACATCCGCGATTTGCCCAGCAAGGACGGCTCCGTCAACCCGGACGACGGTTTCGCCATGACCTGGGAGCTCAGCGCCGGCGGCAAAAAACGCCTCAACGACATCATCGCCGCGCTCAAGGACTGCGACACGATTGTCCTCGCATCCGACCCGGATAGAGAAGGAGAAGCAATAGCCTGGCACATTCTTGAAGAACTGACCGCCCGCAAGAAAATCAAAGACAAGAAAATCGAACGCGTCGTCTTTCACGAAATTACCAAATCCGCCGTTACCGAAGCCATTAAAAATCCCCGCCAGATTGACGACAATCTGGTTTCCGCCTACATGGCCCGCCGTGCGCTCGACTATCTGGTCGGCTTTACGCTCTCGCCGGTGCTGTGGCGCAAGCTTCCCGGTTCCAAGTCTGCCGGCCGCGTTCAGTCGGTCGCCCTTCGTCTGATTTGCGACCGCGAAAACGAAATTGAAAAATTCAAACCCGAAGAATACTGGACGGTCGACGTTGACCTCATTACCAAAACCCAGGCGCTGATTCGCTCGCACCTGATAACCCTCGACGGCAAAAAGCTCGAAAAATTTGACCTCAACACCGAGGCTAAGGCCATGGATGCCAAAGCCAAAATCGAAGCGCAGGAATTCCATGTTTCCAACGTCGAACGCAAAAAGGCCAACCGTTATCCGGCACCGCCGTTTACCACCTCCACCCTGCAGCAGGAAGCGGCCAGAAAGTTAAGGTTCAGCGCGAAGAAAACCATGCAGGTGGCGCAAAAACTGTATGAAGACGGTTTTATAACCTATATGCGTACCGACGCCGTCAACCTCTCGCAGGAAGCCATTGCCGCCTGCCGTGAAGTAATCGTCAGGTATTTCGGCGAAGCCTACCTGCCCAAAACCGCCAAGGAATACAAAACCAAATCAAAGAACGCGCAGGAAGCGCACGAAGCCATTCGTCCGGCACATGTTTCCGACACGCCCAAAAAACTGGAAGTCAAGCTCGATTCTGACGCGCACAAGCTTTATGAGCTTATCTGGAAACGCACCGTTGCCTGCCAGATGAACCCGGCCGTACTGGACAAGGTCGTTATCGATTCGACCTCCGCCGACGAAAAAATCATCCTCCGCGCTACCGGACAGGTCATAGATTTCGACGGTTTCCTGAAACTTTATCAGGAAAGCAAGGACGACAGCGACGACGATGACGAGAACCGCATACTGCCGAACGTCGAAAACGGCGAAAACGTCAGCAAGGGCGACATTATTCCCGAACAGCACTTTACCACGCCGCCGCCGCGCTTTACCGAAGCAAGCCTGGTTAAAAAGCTTGAAGAACTCGGCATCGGCCGCCCGTCGACCTATGCATCGATTATCGCCGTACTTCAGGAACGCAAATACGTCCGTGTCGAAAAACTGCGTTTCATTCCCGAAGACCGCGGCCGCATCGTAACCGTATTTCTCGAAAACTTCTTCAAAAAATATGTCGAATATGACTTTACCGCCCAGTTGGAAGAATATCTGGACGACGTGTCCGCCGGCGAAATGGAATGGAAAAAGCTCTTGGGCGGTTTCTGGGTCAAATTCATCAAAAACATTGATGCCGTCAAACCGCTGCAAATCAGCGAAGTAATCGAAAAAATCGACGAAGTTCTGTCCTATCACCTCTTTCCGCCGCGCGAAGACGGTTCCGACCCGCGCGTTTGCCCCGAGTGCGGCAAAGGCCGCCTTTCGGTCAAACTGGGAAAATTCGGCGCTTTTCTGGGCTGTTCCAACTATCCGGAATGCAAATACACCAAACCGCTGACCGACGTCAAAGAAGAGGAAATGAAAGACACGCCGCGCCCGGCTAATCCGGAAGACAAGGTTCTCGGCGAAATGAACAGCCTGAAGATTTACCTCAAAAAAGGCCCTTACGGCTATTATGTCCAGCTCGGCGAAGACGCAACCGCCACAACCGAAAAACCCAAACGCAGTTCTCTGCCGAAATTTCTGAAACCTGAAGATGTTACTTTAGAACAGGCGTCTACCCTGTTGAGTTTGCCCAAACAGCTCGGCAACGGCATTGAGGTCAACATAGGCAAATTCGGCCAGTATCTGAAACAGGGCGGCAAATCAAAATCGCTGACCGGCAACGACAACATCTTCAACATCACGCTGGAGCGCGCCGAAGAAATTCTCAAAGGCGTTGCCGAACGTCCGGCCGGAAAAATTCTCGGGCAGCATCCGAAAGACAAGGCCGACATTACTTTAAATTCGGGACGTTACGGCCCTTACCTCAAGTGGGGCAGAAACAATTACGCCATTCCGAAAGAGTATCAAGACAAAGAACTGACGCTTGACGATGCACTGAAAATAATCAGCGCTAAAAAATAAAACAAACCCCTCAGATGAGGGGTTTGTTTTTTCAGTTGAAATGATTCTTTTTGGCCAGATATTTTTCCCTAAACCTCTTTCGCTGGCTTTTCAACGGCAGCAGACAGGTCACGGCAGCCAGCAGATGACGTTTCAGCTTCTTCAGCAGTCCGCCGAGATATATTTTTGAACAATACCATTTCAGGCTGGTCGACAGGCTCAACCGCACATTGTGCAAAGCCCGGTCAAAAAGTTCCGCTTCTCCCTGCCATTCGCAGGCCGGATTACGGTAAAACGTAACTTTGGTTATGCCGTCGGCCGGCTTCTCCTCACGATAGCCGGTTTTGACCGCAGACAGACAGATATAAAGCAAATCCGTCTTTTTGCCCGCAAACGCTTCCGTCATCGCCCGATAGCTCCGAATGATTTCCGCATCGTCCCAAACCTCGTCCTCGGCGCAATGCACCAGCAAAATCCGCCGCGCCGCGTCAATTTTGTTTTTGAGTTTGGCAATCCGGCGGTCATATTTTGCCCTCACGGCAGGATAACATTCATGAATAGTGCGTCCGGTATCAAAATCATGCGCGGAATATATGCCGGTCGCCAAATCGTCCACCTCGTCAAAACGAGGCTGTTTCGAACGCAGACGCAAATTCTTTTCGAGCAGAAAATCCTTAAAATCCGTTTGCAGCAGCTTTTCAACCACGTCGGGATTTTTAATGTAAATCCAGTCAAACGGAAACGATTCATACTGAAGGTGCAAACGCCGCAGATTGAAAGAACACTTACATTTGCTGCCGATAGGAATAATCAAATCATATGTCTTCTTCATAAAAAAATCTCCGACAAAATTGGGCAAATAATATCCTATCCCCATAAAATGTCAAAGATTTTCCGGCCCCGCCTCAAACCGACGGTTGACTCCGCCCGACATTAGACTATTCTGACAGACAGACAAACAATAACAGGTAACCATGACAAACGATAATAAACAACCGGGCTATACCCTGAAAAAACACATCGTCAAATTTCTGACTTTCTGGATCTTTCCCGAGATTCTGCGCAAATATGCCGCCCGTCGCCTGCGTTGGCACTTCGGCATCGGTGCCAAACCTGAAACCCTGGCTGAACGTCTGAATTATCAGCGTCACATAAAACGGGCACGCAAAGAAGCCGCAACAAAAAACATCTTCGCCTATCGGATTGTTTCTCTCGGCAGCGACTGCTTCAGCCGTACGATTCCGACCCTGTGGGGTATCAAACCGCGTAAAAAACAAGGAGAACCGGGCTGTCCGTTTGACCTCAGCACCAATTTTCTAAGCGGAATCGTCCGCAATATTGAAGAAGACTTCGCAAACTATTTTAATACGCTGCATTTCAACGGGCGCTTTTGGGAAATCGCGCGCAGCAACACCGTTTTCAGCCACGAAAACGACTGCGGGCCAAATGATGAAGACACCGTCCGCAAAAGGTTTTCAGGACGTATCGACAACTTTCGCCGCGCACTGGCGGATGTCAGGCCGGTTTTGTTCGTTCATCACTTTATCAGAGGATTAAATGACGCAGCTCCCGATGAAACGGCAAAATTGCTTAACCGCCTCTGGCTGCTGCTGAACGACAAACGCCGCGGTCTGCCGTTCCGGCTGCTGATTGTCGACCATTGCAACTATATTCCCGCCGCCGAACTCATTCCCCAAATCTGCCTTTTCGCTCCGGATTACCTGCCGGACGATTACCTCTGGAATTACCCCGAATTCGAATTCTCCGCGGCCGGCCTGCGCTTTGAAACGGAATTTATCGACATCTCTCAATATCTCATCCGACTAATGCTTCAGTCCTCTGCGGATTGACAAAAAAATGTGCTGACACACAAATAGTACAAAAAGAGAGAGAATACAATTCAAAATTGTTGATCAGTCATCATTTTTTTTCCTTAAATATAAAAAAACAAAGGAAAAAAAATGCCAAAACATATTCTGCCTCCCAATCCGCGCGGTCATAACCTTCCCTCAAAACAAGCCGCAAGTTATAAGATAAGAAAACATATTGTAAAAATACTGACTTTCTGGATTTTCATCCCACCATTACGCAAACAAATTCAACGTAATCTGCGCTATTGGTTTGGTATAGATTTAAAACCGGAAAGTTTTGCCGAACGACACCGTTACCGGCAGGCCCAAAGAAAAAGCCTGCAACATTTTGCCCATACAGATCTTTTTTCTTACCATATCGTTTCACTGGGTTGTGATTGTTTCTGCCGAACAATTCCCACTTTATGGGGACTAAAGCCGCGTAAAAATCAGGGAGAACTTGGATATCCGTTTGACCTCAGCAACAACGCCCTGCCCGGTATTCTGAAAAATCTTCGCGAAGATTTTTCAGAATATTTTACCAATATGTACTTTAACGGAAAACATTGGTATCTTCCGCAAAGTGACTCTCTCTTCTGTCATGAAGACGACTGCGGACAAAATGACGACGACAAAATCCGCGAACGTTTTACCCGCCGTATCAAAAACTTTCAAAACGTAATCAGCCACGACGTTCCGATACTCTTTATCAATCGCTATTGTCCGGCTTCAAACCTGACCAAGGAAAAAGCCGTTGATTTATATAATGAACTATTCGAAATTCTTCTCCAAAAAAGAAAAAATAAACCGTTCAAGCTGTTGATTGTTGACTGCCAACGGCAATTGCCGCAGGAAAATCTCAATTCTGAAATTTACATTCTGGCCCCGGATTACCTGCCCGAAACCTATGTCTGGAATTACCCCGAATATCGAATGTCTGCGGCCGGCCTGCGCTTTGAAACGGAATTTATCGAGATTTCCCAAAAACTGATTAACCAAATGAAAACAGACAAAAAATCAGCCCCCGAACCGACTGTATCTGCCGACTGAAAATTTGGCAACAGTTAAGACACTACGGCATCTTATGATTCTGGCACCTTTCTTTAATATAATCAGCCAGTTCGCTCAAATCGCTTTCTGACAACGGCAGCTCAAAATCAGTATTCTGCATCTTCAAAAACATTGTCGAAATCGTTCGCCCGTTGACAACGGTTTTTTCGTTACAGCCGGTTCCGATACAGATACCCAGCCGGTCATACAATACATGCAGATTTTTCGTATCTCCCGGGTCAATGTCAAAAGCCTGTAGCGAAATAAGCACATAAATACCGTTGCAGCTCATTGCCACCCATTTCCAGTTTCGCAAATCATATGCCGTTTTAAAACGCCCGCTTCCGTATCTGGAAAGCCCCTGCCCGCCGGCATACGGCCGGTTGTCATAACTTTTTCCGTCAGCCTTATAAAAAAGCGGCCTGCCTTCTTCGTCTTTCTGCCGTGCCAGAAAATCAATGATCTTTTTTCTTTCTTCTTCCCGCCGGTTATTATACTCAGACTTTATTTCCGCAAATGTCATCTTTGACAGCATTTCATATACCCCCGCTATGCCAAACCGCTTATAATATCGCCACTTTACCACCAACAAACGTGCAAATCTACAGAAATTCACCCCAATATCGCATGTCGGCAGCCGCCCCTCATATCAAAAACAAAACTTACCGCCCCAACAAAAAACCGGTTTCCCCAAAAAGCAACCGTTGCAATTCCCCTCTGAAAGAAACGGCCAAAAGTCCAAAATCGCGCGGTGTGCTACAAAAAAAACCGCCTAAGTGGCGGTTTTTTTAATGGTGCTCGGGGACGGGATCGAACCGCCGACACGAGGATTTTCAGTCCTCTGCTCTACCAACTGAGCTACCCGAGCATCAACTGACGAAAAGGTTTATAATTCATATTTTCCCGCTTGTCCAGCAGAAAATTAAATTTTTAATATTTTTTTATCAGTTATTGCATATCCGCCCCTGCCATAAAGCGTTTGCCAACAGTTTCGCCCGGTCCGGATGCGTCTTTCTGAAGGCACGATATCGACGGTAAACAGTTTCTTCCGCCGCCAGCGCCCGCTCGTTGTTCCGTCTTGCCGCGGCAATGCTCTTTAATGTCAGCTGGCTTTTGCCAAGCGCTTCAATATCGGCAAACAGTCCGCGGTCAAAATCACCGTCATCCAACACCCGGCGATGCGTCTTCAACACTCTGGCAATATGCCGGCGGGTCAGCCCTTTGATATATTTCTGAACTTCTCCCGGTTGTCTTTCATAATCGCAGATACCGGTCAGCGTGCTTCGCGGCGCGGAAACATCCGGCGCCGTATCGTCATAAACAGGCAAAACATAATTTAATACCGCTGCGGCATTGATATCGACAGCCAGCCGTCCGACAACATCATCCGTCAGGCTGCGGAAAACTTCCTGTCCCCACCGCAGCTCGCTGACCAACTGCCGATAGTCTTCCTGATGATAAATCGAAAAATCTTCCGCCGTATCGGATTCCAGACATTTTTTATTCTCAATGGCGCTGATTTCCATTTTGCGCAAACCTTTGTCAAAGAGCTTCAGCGCATTACGCTTTTCCAAACTCTGCGGCAAAGCGGCCAACTCGTCGACAGCCTCATATCTGATACCGCGGGAAGACAGCAAAACGACCTGATTCTCGCCCAGATTACGGTCAAAGGCATTAAACAGCATATGCAGAGAACTGAACGTAAAATCATCCCAGAACCCTTCCGGCTTAAACTCTCTCACGACTTTCCTGTCAACCGGCGTATCGTTCAATTCTATGTCATAATAGCTCTTTACCACGGCCGCAATGTCAAGAACTTCCGCGGCAAAATCCAAAACGGCTTTTTTCTTTTCCCAATCTCCGGACATATCGGCATATTCTGCCGGACGCCAGCTTTCGGCAAACTCATCGTCCTCGTCTTCGTCATCGAAACTTCTGTCCTCCAGCTCATTCAGCAAAACGCCCGTTTCATACAAATCATTGTCCGCGGCTCTTATAATCTGAGCAATCATCTTTTCGACGTCTTCGGCCAGTGCCCCGCTGATGTTTTCGGCATTTTCATAATTGTCCCAGTACTCTTCCGGCGACCCCGGTTTAAAAAGCGGCCTATCCGCAGCAAAACTGCCGACATTGTCAACTTCGGCAAAAATTTTTTTCAAATCATAATGCTCCGGAATCTCAAAATCTGCGTTTCTGATACCCAAATGCTGATTCAGGCGGCTGTTTCTCTCCAGTCTGAAATAGGTTTCGTCGCTCATTACGTTGTCAAAATCGGCAGCCGCTGCCCGGGCCGCATCCTGATTACGATAGTAAAGATAAAAGTCGGCACGATTTCTGGCGACAATCTGCGTAAACTGATCCGTAAATTCGGCTAGCGTTTTCCTTACCGGTTCGCTCCGCACATCCCAGCTGCATTCTTTTTGCAAAAGCTTCGCCACCTCGGCGGCAACTTTCTTTTCACTGACAAATCCCGGCATTTTGGAAAAATTTTCCGCAGCATCGGCCAATACCGAACGCACGCCCTCCACGTCGGAAACATTGATAACGCCGCCGCGGCGGATAACCGTACGCATCATTCGTTCGGCCAGACGCGTCTCCAAAAATTCGTCCATCATTCCGGAAAAAATTTCATCCTGCATCTCTCCTGCAAACGCCGCCGACAAAACCATGCCCCGATTCAGCCAATAGCGGTCAAACTCGCTGCCGCTCTTCGCAACCCAGTCGGAAACGGCGTTAACATCTTTGGCGAAATCCCCATTGCCCGGATTAAACAAAACCCGAGCCCGGACAAAATCTTCGTTGCCCTCCCCTTGTTCGGCTATTTCGCGGTACAGATGATAAAACGCCTCCGCAGCGGGAAAAGCCCCTTGCGGGCTGTCATCGGGAACGGATACTCGAAAACCGCAGTTTCGGTTAAGCTCGGCCGCCGCCAGTTTTAACGCCGGATAAAGCTCGGCAACCTCCCGCGCCGAACGCCAATACCACATGTCCCGGCCTTTTTCAATCTGCAGTCCGTCCATCATAACGCCCGCCGTATTGACAAAAGTCTTAATAAAATTAATCCGCACCGAATTGTCAGCCATAAAAAAACGCCCTTTCGCATATTATGCCAAAATATAAACAAAAGAGCGTTTTTTGTCAAATATTATTAACCGTCCTACGTTTTAAGGTTAACAACCGTCTGCGTCATCTCGTTAGCCGTGGTAAAAGCCGTACCGTTAAGGTTATACGCTCGCTGCACCACAATCAGATTGGAAAATTCCTTAGACGGATCAACGTTCGACCCCTCCAGCGATTCGGAGCGAAAGGCCGTATTGTCGTTGGTCGTCGAATCAACGACAAAAAAGCTTTCGCCGACATCGTTGGATACTTCAAAAAGCGTTCCGCTTATCGGAATAAGATTTTCCGGCGCCGAAAAACCGACCAACGCCAGTTTTCCGCTGGCAAGCGTTTCGCCGTTGGTATATTTGGATTGAATGACGCCGCCGCTGTCAATGTACGAATACTGATAGTCGCCCCCGACACGCCCGTCCTGGGAAACATTGACGATTTCGGAACTTCCGGCATATTGCGTCATATGCGAAATATCCATCGCCACCGTACTTGCGGTTCCGTCCGGCCAGGTAACGCTGACGTCAAAGGTCTTCGGCGACAGAATCCCGCCTTTTTCGTCAAAGACCACTTCCAGCGGTTCAGCTGTCGTTACCGTTCCGCCTTCCATGTTAAAAGTCACGTTCCAGACATTATTCTGCCCCTCGGCTTTCTGAAACAGCATATTAACGGTTTTTTCCTGATTGTTTTCGCCGTAAAAGGTCAGGCCGTAACTGCTGTTGTCCACATCCGCAGGCACATTAGCGCTGATTTCCATCTGAGAGGTGGGCACCGCCGGAATTTTGTCCGGATATTGAATCGTCAGGTTCGACAAATCGGAAGCAAAGGTGCCGTCCTCATTGGCTGCAAAACCCTGAACATAATAACCGCTGGAGTTAACCAGATAGGTTGTGCCGTTTTCGCTGCGGGTGGTAAAATCGCCGGCCCGGGAATAATATGTCTGGTTAAGGGAATTTTTTACCACAAAAAAAGCATTGTCGCCGGCCTCAATCGCCACGTCAAACGGATTTCCCGTCGCCGAAATCGTTCCCGCCCTGGTAATGCTGGTGCGATCATAATACCCTACGCCGTCAATATCCACGCGCGACGACGACAAGCCGCTTGAGTTGCTCTTAACCAGCGGCTGAGACCCCAGCAGCGAATAAAACATCGTTTCGGCCGACTTGTAACCGGTCGTTGAAATGTTCGCCAGGTTCGTGCTTACCGTTTCCAACGCATGCGACTGAGCGTTAAGACCGGAAACCGAGGGAGAAAATATACTTAAAGCCATCTCTTTTCACCTAAAAATTTACCTTATGATTTTTCATGCAAATTCCGTGCCGGTTTTAGCCGAGTGCCACCATAATTATTCCGACCGTAATCAGGACAATCCCGGAAGCGGAAAGCATCGACAGGCTCTCTCCCAGAAACACGACGGCGGCAACCGAGGCAATAACCACGCTGAGTTTGTCCACCGGCGCCACTTGCGAAACCCGTCCGTACTTCAGCGCCGCAAAATAAAACAGCCACGACATTGCGCCGGCCGTACCGCTCAAAATGATGAAAGTCAGCGCTCTGCGGTTCGCCAAAATTTCGCCGACATGTCCGAAATTGCGCTGAACAGCCATCACCGCTATCAAAAACAAAGCCATGATAACGGCACGGATAACCGTTGCCGTATCGGCGTCAAGCCCCTGCAAACCGATTTTGCCGAAAATGCTGACCAACGCCGCCATAACGGCCGACAAAACCGCATAAACAAGCCACAAATGCTCTGTCATCGTCCTCTCCTTAAAAAGTTTTCCTTTTCCTTCATGCAATAATCATACCATTCTCTTATTTAGCCATAAGTTGTTAAAAACATAAAAAGACAACCAAATTTTGGAGTATAATGCATATTGAACAAAAAAGGGCAAAAATCAGCTTATTTTGTGCAAAAAAACGACATTTTTACTCAAATTAAGAAGATTTTTGTTGTTTTTATCTGAAATCGGGGGTATGAGTCAGGAGTATTTTTTGATTAACAAAAGCGAGTAAACAAATTATGTCAAACCCCCTGGACACTAAAGTTATCAGCAAACTGGCTGAAATTCTTGATAAAAGCAACCTTACCGAACTTGAATACGAAGACGAAGGTTGCCGCATCTGTCTAACCCGAGATTTTTCCGGCCGCATTGCCGGCCCGGCCGTTGCGCCGATGCCTGCGCCGATGGCTCCCGTTCCGCCGGTTCCGGCGCCTGTTCCCGCCGTATCCGCGCCGGCCGCTGCTCCGGTCGTTTCTTCCGAAGAAGATTACGCCAAGCTTCCCGGCTGCGTCAAATCGCCTATGGTAGGCGTTGTTTATCTCTCTGCCGACCCCAACTCTCCCGATTATGTCAAGGTCGGTTCAACCGTTGCCGAAGGCGACACGGTTTGTCTGATTGAAGCAATGAAAACATTCAACCCCGTTAAGGCTCACAAGGGCGGCAAGGTAACCAAGATTCTGGTTGCCGGCGGCGATCCCGTAGAATATGGCGAACCCTTAATCATCATTGAATAATAACTTCTAGGATTATCACATGTTTGAAAAAGTATTGATTGCCAACCGCGGCGAAGTGGCCCTTCGCATCCATCGCGCCTGCCGCGAAATGGGCATCAGAACCGTTGCCGTTCATTCGGAAGCCGACGCCGACGCCATGCACGTCCGGCTCGCGGACGAAGCCGTCTGTATCGGCCCGGCACGCTCAAGCGATTCTTATTTAAACAAACCGGCAATTATTTCCGCCGCGCTGATTACCGGCGCCGACGCCATCCATCCCGGGTTCGGCTTTCTGTCCGAAAACGCCGACTTCGCCGAAATGGTCGAACGCCACGGCATTACCTTCATCGGTCCCACTGCCGAGCAAATGCGTCTGATGGGCGACAAAATTACCGCCCGCAAAGTTGCGCAGGAAGCCGGCATTCCGGTGACTCCGGGCTCTCCGGCACTGGAAAGCGTCGAAATGGCCATTGAATGGGCCAACAAAATCGGCTATCCGGTCATCGTCAAAGCCACGGCCGGCGGCGGCGGCAAGGGCATGAAAATAGCCTTCAACGACGAGGAAATGAAGGAAGCCTACACCATGGCCCGCGCCGAAGCCAAAGCAGCTTTTACCAGCGACGTGGTTTATATGGAAAAATATCTCCAGAAACCCCGCCATATCGAAATGCAGATTCTAGCCGACAAATACGGACACGTCGTTCATCTCGGCGAGCGCGACTGCTCAATCCAGCGCAGCAACCAGAAAGTCATCGAAGAATGTCCGTCTCCCGCGCTCAACAACCAGCAGCGTCGCGAAATCGGCGAAATCGTCCGCAAGGCGATTGAAAAAATCGGCTATACCAACGCCGGTACGCTGGAGTTCTTATATGAAGACGGACGTTTCTATTTCATGGAAATGAATACCCGTCTGCAGGTCGAACATCCGATTACCGAAGCGGTAACCGGCATCGACATCGTTCGCGAACAAATCCGCATTGCAAGCGGCGCCTCGCTGGGTTATACGCAGGATGACATAACCTTCTCGGGTCACGCCATTGAATGCCGCATCAACGCCGAAGACCCGGAAACTTTCGTTCCCTGCCCCGGCAAGATTACCGAATGGCATGCTCCGGGCGGTCTCGGCATTCGTGTCGATTCGGAAATTTATTCCGGCTATTCGATTCCGCCGTTTTATGACAGCATGATTGCCAAACTGATTGTTCACGGCAAGACCCGCAACGCCGCGCTGATGCGTCTGCGCCGGGCATTGGAAGAGTTTGTGATTGAGGGGGTAAAGACCACCATTCCGCTCCACCAGGAAATTATTTCCCAGGCCGAGTTTATTGACGGTCAATACAACATTCACTGGCTCGAAAAATTCATGGAAAAAATGAAACAGGCCTCCGGCAAATAACTATTAACAGCCCCGAAATTTTGGGGCTGTTTTTTTTGCGCGTTTGCCTTTATGATGAAGATTGAAACAACAAGTGAGGCATAATGAATCAGAAGCTATCCCTAATCGGCTCAATACGCGGCGGCCTGGTTTTCATGGGCCGGCACGCTCTGCTGTCGGCACTTTTTTTCCTTCTCGCCTACGGTGCGGTTTACTATGCTCAAAAGCTGAGCATCTCGACCGACCTGCCGGTTATGTTTGCCTACCTCGTCTACACATATTTCTTCTATTACTTCTTTGTCTGTTTTTATTTCAGACGGAAGCCGCTTTTCAGCCGGCGTCGTTTCGGCAATGCACTGGTTCGAATGCTGGCGATTCTGCTGCTGGCCTTTGCAGCACTGCTCGCGCTTAAAATCGGGTTCAAAATTCTGTTTTTCCTTGCCGGCACCCTTAAAGCCTTTCCCGAATTTTACGAACAGCTTCGTTTGGCCTATTTGGGATTGCTTGTATCGCCGTATTTTGCATGGTTTCTGCCGGTCTTCATGTTCATCATTCTGAGTTTCACTTTTTTTATTCCGGCTTTTGCCTGGATATCTGCAGTCATCGGCGGCGATTCTTCCATTACCATGACTTTTGTCCGCGCCAAGGGAAACTATATCCGCCTGATTATCATGTTTCTGCTCATTTACGGGATGCTCCCGCTGACTATTCTTATTTTCAGGGGATACTCTGCCGGAGTTGTCGCCGCAGTATCCGCATTGATGAGCCTGGTACAGATTGTCATTTATCTGAAAGTTTATGAACATTTCTATCCGCAGAAATGAGTTCATGGCACCGTCGCTTCCAAAGATGTCTAAGTCCTTTATGGAAACGCACGCAACATTTTATAAGCCGACTGACAAAAAAACTCCGCTTTCCAGCGGAGTTTTTTTTACTTTGCCAATTTTTACGCTGCTTTGGAAGCTTTCTTGGCCGCAAAAGCATTCATCGTTTCGATGATGTAATCCTGCGATTCCTTGTCCAGATAAGGATGCATCGGAATGCTCAGAACCGTCTTCGCAAGCTTTTCGCAAACAGGCAGCGAGCGGGTATTCCACTTTGCATAGGCGGTCTGCGTATTGACCGGACGCGGATAATAGGCGCCGCAGGGAATGCCGTTTTCTTTCAGATATGCCAGACATTCGTCGCGGTCTTCACAGGTAACCGTATACAGCGCATAAGCCGATTTGCAGTTGTCCATAACCTTCTGTTTGCCGTAATATGAACTCAAACCGTCATCATAACGTTTGGCAATTGCATAACGGTCTTTGAGTTCCTGTTCAAATACCTTCAATTTCTGCAAAATTACGGCAGCCTGGAAAGAGTTCATGCGGCCGGTCATACCCAAACGAACATTGTCATAGTGGTCTTCCGGACTCATACCGTGAACGCGGCAGGATTTGACCAGATCGTTTTCGGCAACATTATTGGTAAATACGGCGCCGCCGTCACCATAACCGGCCAGAGGTTTGGTCGGATAAAAGCTGGTCGCGGTCATGTCGGCAATGTTGCCGGCGCGCTTGCCGTGATATTCCGAACCATAGCTCTGCGCAGAGTCTGCCAGAACCTTCATACCGTTGGAATGGGCAATTTTCATAATTTCGTCATAGTTGGCCGGGTTGCCGAAAATATCAACCGCAATAACGGCCTTCAAATTCAGTTTGCCCTCTTTCTTAACATTGGCTATTGCTTTTTCCAAATCTTTCGGATCCATATTGAACGTATTGGGGTCGGAGTCGACAAAAATCGGCGTAGCGCCGACAATGGCAACACATTCGGCCGAAGCGACAAACGTAAAGGAAGAAACGAACACGGCATCGCCGGCCTTAACGTCCCAGGCCATCAGAGCCAGTGTCAGCGCATCAGTGCCCGAACCGCAGGTCGAGCAGTATTTCGTACCGGAATAGGCTGCCAGCTTTTCGTCCAGTTCACGACATTCCGGACCCTGGGCATAACCGCCGTGATTTAAAATGGTTTCAAATGCTTTCAGAAAATTTTCCTGGCCGATTACTTTCTGCGAAGCCTGAACGTCAAACAGATTAATCGGTTTAGAAGGTTTATTGGTCATTGTAAAGTTCCTTTTGTTGTAAGTTTTAACTGAAGCTGATACTACGGCAAAAAAAATCCGAATGCAAAACACAAAAGGTTTCCGCTTTGTAACAAAAGCGCGGAAAACAAAATAAACATTCCGTTTTATCCGAAAATAAACAATTTTATTGATTTACGCAAATTTACTGCTATATTTAGAGTGATTTTTGCAAAAACTCCAGAATAAGGAATTTATAACGTGTGTGGAAAAATTAGACTGCTTGCCGCCTGTTCGCTCATTGCACTCACAACTGCCTCCTGCGCCACACAGAATGACAAGAATGCACATGGAATCCCTCAGGAGGAAAACGGAGCGCTTGAAACCTATAACCGCGGCATGTTCAAATTCAACTATCAGGTGGACAAATATGTCCTCAAGCCGGTCGCCAAAGGTTATCGCGCCGTTACCACCCCCTATGTCCGCGAACGCGTCAACAACGCCCTCGCCAACATTAAGGAACCGATTTCCGCTTTCAACCACATTCTGCAGGGTGAATTCAGGGAAAGCGGCATAAACCTGTCGCGGCTGGTCATCAATACGACGCTCGGCCTTGTCGGCATGTATGACGTCGCCGGAGGCTGGGGGCTGCAACAGTCCAAAGCCGGATTTGACGACACGCTGGCCAAATGGTGCATCAAAGACGGCCCGTTTATCGTTTTGCCGCTGTTCGGACCTGCCACGCCGCGCTCAACCGTCGGCCTGATTGTCGACAGCGTTACCAATCCCGTTTATCTGGCAACGCTCAACGCTCCGGCCGGAACCAGAGACAAAATCAGCTACGGCTATACCGCCGTTTCGGTTATTGCCTTCCGCGAGTCAGCGCTTGACCTGATGGACGACCTGGAAAGAAACTCGGTCGACTTTTATACGACAATGCGTTCCGCTTTCCTGCAAAACCGCCAGAACAAAGGCTGCTTTAATGATGAAGGCAACGCTTCCTACGACTTCGACTTCGGTTATGAGGAAGAAGACCAGATTTTCGATGAAATGGAATCAGAATAATTAGAAATTAAACGGAGCAACAAGATAATGAAAAAAAATTTATTTGCCGCACTCTTCGCCTCGGTCTTTATGTTTTCAGCCGCAGCCAATGCTGCCGTTGACGCCGCTCAGGCTGAAGCTTTCGTAGAAAAGGTCACCCGGGAAGGCATCGAGGAAATCATTAACGCCAACGTATCGCAAACGGTAAAGGATCAGCGTTTTGAAAAACTTTTCAACAATGCTTTGGATCTGAATTTCATCGGGCAGTTTGTCCTCGGACGCTATTGGCGAACTTCCACCCCCGAACAGAAAAAAGGATTTATCAACGCTTATCGCGAATTGAACATCAAAACCTGGTCAAAACGTTTTGACGAGTTTAAAGGCAAGAAATTCGTCTTCAAAGGCACTTCGCCGTCCAATTCGGCTAACCAGATTTTCGTAAATTCTCTGGTGCCGATGGATCAGGGCGAACCGGCCAAAGTCGTCTGGCGCGTCAAACAGACCGGCGACAAATTTAAAATCGTCGACATCATCATTGAAAACGTCAGTCTGGCCATTACCGCCCGCAACGAATATACGGCTTACATCAAGTCGGCGCCCGGCGGCGTAGACGATTTGATTAAGGATTTGCAAAACAAAACCAACAAAGCCTAAACCCTCGGCCCTCTCAAAAGAGAGGGCATTTTTTTTGCCAAAAATAAAAGCAGATTCAATAATAGTTGACTTTTCCCTCGCGCCGCGTTATATTGTAACTGTGGTGCATAAAAGGTGATTCTGTCTCGTTTCGGGATATCTATCCGTTGCTTTTGGTGCACCGGCCTCTTGCAGGCTTTGGTTTCAGTTATTATCGGAGGTGTACCATGTCTTGTTCTCGTTGTTTATATTTGTCCGCTCTGCTGGCTTCTGTTTTTGTGTCGCCGGCTGCGGCTCTGAATTCGACTATGATACTCTCTGACAATGACTTCACGCTTAAATACACACATACAAACACACCTGTTCCGAAGCCTGCATCTTCCTTTGCCGACATGTCGCGTTCTTATAAGACTGCCGGCGTCTGTTTCCTTGGGGTCGGCGACTGCGGCGGCGCCGCCGGTTACGATTCCTCGTCTTCCGGCGCCGGTTCGTCCAACGACGACTTTTATATCGATACCTCTAACCAATGTCTGAACGAAGGCTTTGTCAGACAGAACTGCAACTCCGTACAGACCATTGACGGCGTTTGTCCCTATAATTCCGCCTACGGGCTGGGATGCAAATGTCGGCCCGACCTTATCTCCTGTCCCGCCGGACAGGTCGGCGTCGGCGAAAGCTGCGACGAAATGTACGCTTCCTGCGAATGCGACCCGGCTCTGGTTTCCTGTTCGGCCAAAGAGAACGGTACCGGCGCTTCCTGCGGCGGCAGATACGAAAGCTGCGTCTGCAAGCCGGAATATCAATATACTTCTTCCAACTGTTCTTATCCGCGTTCGGTGTCCGGGGACAGCTGCGGCGGACAATATACCGACTGCGTCTGTCCGGCCGGGGTTGACGAAGGGCCGTACGGCTGTGCCGAATATTATCCTTCTCCCTGTTCCTCGGTCTGCAAGGTGGCCTATTCCGACAACTGCCATATCAGAGAAAGCGTGAACGTTCCCTATTACTGCGAAAAATACTGGGACGACTGTCCTTCCAAATGTGAAGTTGCCGCTGCCGACAACTGTATCAACCGTACTGCCGTATCGACGCCTTACGGCTGTGAAAGCTATTACAGCGACTGTTCTTCAAAATGTCAGACGGCTTACGGCGACAACTGCCGGAACAGAACGGCGGTTTCGGTGCCGGCCAACGCTCACTGTACCTCCTACTATTCCGACTGCTCTTCCAAATGTTCCGCCTGGAGCTGTAACTCAGGTTATACACAGTCAGGAAGCTCGTGCATTAAAAACGACCCCTGTGACAACCGTACGGCGGTTATTTCAAGTTGTCCAAGCAACGCAAGCTGCTCTTACTTCTCAGATTGTCCGTCCAAAATCAGCTCCTGGTCTTGTAACTCAGGATATAAAAAGTCAGGAAATTCTTGTCTAAAGCTTAATGATAGCTGTCCGGTCGGTTACAGCAAATCTGACGGATGCAGTTGTTCTTACGGATTTAAGTCAACCAGAACGGAAGCCGGAAGCCTTTGTACAAAATGTTGTACTGCGGCGCAAAATCCCAATGGTTATCAGTGCATGCAATGCTTTAATCCGGATGCAGGACTGAGACATTGATAAACAAAAAATCCCGTTTTCCAACGGGATTTTTTTTAATCGACGACAATGTCTCTCTTCGGCGCCGCTTTGTAATCGTCTGCTTTTGCCTTGGCGGCGTCGGTTGCGTCTTCCGCCGCATTTACGGTCGCGTCAACGCCCTTTTTGACAATTTCCTTAGTCCCCTGCCCAACGTCGCTGACAACTTCGCCGACCGTGGTCGTTTCGTTAATCTGCCCTTCGTAAATGCCGCGCCCGACCAGATAAATTACAATAATCAAAATAATATAAAAAATGTATTTCAGCAATGTTCCCATTTTTGGCTCCTTCTCAAAGGGTTTAACACTGCTATACAAATAATCCGCCATACCGGTATTTCAAGTTCTGCGCTCAAAAAAGAAGCTCCCGTTTGAACCGGGAGCTTCTTCATTCAGTTTTAAATTTCAACAGCCTATTCGCCGTCGCCGCCGACAACGGCGTCAACCGGATTAGGCTCGCTGCCCGGCGCATTCAGAGCGCCGAGAGCTTTCTTGCGCTTCAGTTTGTTGACAAACTTGATGGAACGCTGCGCATCCCATTTCTTTTTGCCTTCCTCGCGCTGAAAAATCTGTTTGTAAACCTCAATCGCCTGATCAAATTCCGACAGCTTGGTCAGACAACTTGCCAAACCGTCATAAAGCTTATGATGATAACGGTTGTTGATCATCATTTGCGCCTTCTTGTAGCACTTGAGGGCATCATTGAATTTGAGCATTTTCTGATAAACAAAACCGATGCTTATCCACGCCTGTATCTCATGGCTGTCGATATTGAGAATCTTGGTAAAACATTTCAGCGCCGAATTGTTGTCGCCCATCAGCTGATAGGTAACGCCGACGCCGTTCCAGGCCTTGATATTGGTCTTGTCGCCGGATAAAACCTTTTTAAAGAACGAAATGGCTCGTTCATACTGTTTGAGTTTTTGTAACGTAACGGCAATGCTCAACAGCGTCTGCGTATGCTTGTTGTCGATTTTCATTGCCTGCTCCAGAACGTCCAGAGCTTCTTTGTAAGAGAACATATGCTGAAGCGCAATGGCTTTGCCGTTCAGAGCCTCCAGCGAGGTCTGGTCAATAGCCACAGCTTCGTTAAAGCATGCAATCGCGTCTTTGTACAAGCCGCGCATACTTAACGTAACGCCCTTATTGTTCAGGACTTCGACCGACTGCGGATTAATCTGCAGGGCCTTATCAAAACATTCTACAGCATCCGTATACCGGCTCATCTTCTGATAAGCAAAGCCCTTGCTGTTAAGAGCTTTCCATGATTTGGGCTGCTCGCCGATGGCAATGTCGAACTGTTCGATAGCCTCTTTGTACAAACCCTGATCGAGCAATTCTTGCCCTCTTTTATATGCACTGTTTTCGTTTGATTTAACCATATTCTTTCTCTTCTCAAATTATAGTTACAAAATAATTCAGTTCAAAACATATCACTCTTGCCCTTATATGTCAAGATTCCCCCCGAAAAAACTCTTACCGGCTCAAAAACAGCCGGTAAACAGGCCCTTCATCGGTACGAACCGGAATATAACGGCAGGAAAAGCGGCGGCAAAACGCCTGCAAAGCCTCTCTTTTTCCGGCAAAATAAGCATGATAGGCATTGCGAAAAGCCTTAGTGCGCGTTTCGAAAACCAGACGGTCATTCCCCTTGGCGGCCATATATTCTCCGGGTTTCGGCGCATTGTCTTCCAAAACGTCATAAACGTTTACGCAGTACAATTGCGTTTTTTTCGCCAGAGTCGCCATGATTTTGCGCGCCGCTTCGTCAAACTCGTTAAAATCGCTGACCACAAAAACTGCCGCCCGGCTTTTGACCGTCTTCTGCAAAATCTGCAGCGGCTTTGCCAGACTTCCTGCATATGACTGTTTCAGAATGCGGGCGCTGACTTCCGAAATTTTTTTCAGAACAGCCATCATACCCGCGCGGCTGTTCTGCGGTTTGAAGACATAGGTTTCTTCTCCGTCATATATCAGACAGCCGAAACGGTCCCGGTTTTCCAGGCTCAGCCAGCCGAACAGCGCGGCAATTTTAGCCGCGGCCACCGATTTCAGTTCCACCCGCGTCCCAAAAACCATATGTGCCGAGAGGTCGAGCACGACATAGATTTCACGGTCTTTCTCTTCGGCAAACAGCTTGGTATAAGGAGTCTGCCGCCGAGCCGTTACCCGCCAGTCAATGTCGCGTACGTCGTCGCCGAAAGCATAGCTGCGGATTTCCTCCAGTTCCATGCCTCTTCCCTTAAACGCCGATTTCACATCGCCGGCACGAGACGAAACAATATGGTTAAACTGATGGTTCTTAAGATAGGGAACGAAACGCCTCTGCTCCGTCAGTTCTTCCAAAGTCGCATACAACCCGTTGCCCCCGGCCTTTTCAAGCTTAGGCTTGAAGAACTTTTCGGTTAATTTTTTCAGCTTTCCCATCTTCCGCCCTCTGTTTTTTCTTCGGACAAGTTTTTACGGCAAGGGAACGATTTTAAGCAGAGTTCCTATAACCTCATCCGCAGTCACGCCTTCCGCCTGCGCCTCAAAAGTAAGGATAATGCGGTGGCGGAGAACATCGTAAACAACCGCGTGAACGTCTTCCGGCGTCACGAAATCGCGCTTGTCCAGCCAGGCGTTGATTTTCGCGCACTTGTCCAACGCAATGGTTGCGCGCGGACTGGCGCCGAACTGAACAAAGCCGGCCAGCTTGGCATCATATTTTTCCGGATGCCGGGTTGCCATAATCAGCTGTACCAGATATTCTTCAATCGGCTCGCTCATATGGACTTTCAGAACTTCCTGCCGCGCGGCTAGAATATCGGCAATGTCCAGTGCCTGAAACTTTTTGTCTTTGTCCTGCCAGCAGGAAATATCTTCGCCGCAGGCGCCTTCCTCGCCGCGTACCAGATGCAAGATTTTCCTCTCCGATTCGGCGTCCGGCTGGTCAATTTTGATATACATCAGAAAACGGTCCAGTTGGGCTTCGGGCAAATTATAGGTTCCCTCATGCTCAATCGGGTTCTGCGTCGCCATAACCATGAACAGCTCCGGCAGCTGATAACGCCTGCCGCCCATGCTGACCTGACGCTCGGCCATGGCTTCGAGCAGAGCGGACTGAACCTTTGCCGGCGCGCGGTTGATTTCGTCGGCCAGAACCAGATTGGCAAAAACCGGCCCCTTGCGAAACTCAAACTCGCCCTTGGCTGCGACGTAGATTTCACTGCCGGTAATATCCGCCGGCAGCAAATCCGGCGTAAACTGAATACGGTTGTATTTGGCGTTAATGCAGCCCGACAGGGTTTTAATCGCCTTGGTCTTGGCCAGACCCGGCGCACCTTCGACCAGCGCATGCCCGTCGGCCAGCAGCGTAATCAGCAGCTTTTTAACCAGCTCTTCCTGACCGATGATTTGGGTTTCCATATAGTCCTTGAGCGAAATAAGCTTGGCTTTGATTTCTGACATCTGTTTCACCTCTTTAATTAGCCATAATCCGGTTCAAAAAATTGTAATACTCGTCCAAAACCGCTTTTTTCATGTCGTCATTGCCGAGAAAACCGAACAATTCTATTGAACGCTTATAATGCGCCTTGGCCCGGTCAAAATCGCCGTGTTCCTTGTCATAGGCCTCCACCCGTGCCAGATACAGCAGCGATTCGGCTTCGGCAAAATGATGCGCGACCTTGCCGTACAGATACACCGATTTCATCAGCGCCTTGCGGGCGTTTTCAATATCGCGGATAATATAGCGCAGGCAGCCGATGGCAGACAGCGCGCTGGCTTCGCCGAGCAGGTCGCCGTTTTCGCGATACAGGTTGCGGCATTTTTCCAGCAAATCATGCGCCACGTCATAGTTCTTATTTTTCATTTCGATTCGGGCAATCGCGCGCAGCGTCGAGGCCTCCTTCAGCGAATTTCCGTCCTGCTCGAACAAATCCGCCGCTTTGCGGTATGCCTCCGACGCGTCGTCTTCCCTGTTCAGCATCAGATAGACATAAGCCTCATGATCATAAGCGTCACCGAGCAAATCACGGTTGCCAATGGCACTCAGAACTTCCTGCGCCCGGCGCACCGTGGCAATCGCCTCATCGGTATTTCCGGCCGCCGCCTGCACTTTGGAGAGCTTAATCAGCGCGTCGCCGTAGGTGTTTTGTCCGTCGACAAAGTTTTTTACCAGTTCAACGGAAGCGTTGAGCGCAGCGGAAGCCGCTTCGTAGTTTTCAAGGCTGAGCTCCAGTTCGCCGAGCCGGGACAAAGCAAAGGCCTCGCCTTCAGTATCGCCGCTGTCGTTGTAAAGCCCCGCGGCTTTTTCATAACAGCTGCGGGCTTCGTCATATCTGCCGGCATGCCAGTTGTCATCTCCTTCCTGAAAGACTTTTGACGCTTGAGTGACATATTTTCCCTGACTTGTTCTCGGCATAATAAAAACTCCTTTTAATTCGTCCAATATTATTATATATATTTCGTAATGACCAAAAAAACAAGAAGTATTCAAAATGGACAATATATTCGATTTGGAAGAGGCCGCGGCACGGGAAACCACGGCGGCTCCAACCTATAACAACATTGCTGGGCTGATGCCCGGATACGCCTGGCTTGAACAGCTCAACCCGGAACAGAAACAGGCCGTCGAAACCACCGAAGGCCCGGTGCTGGTTCTGTCCGGCGCCGGCACCGGCAAAACCAAAGTGCTGACCACCCGTCTGGCCTATATTCTGGCTACCGGCAAGGCTCAGCCGTGGAACTGCCTGGTCGTTACCTTTACCAACCGCGCCGCCCGCGAAATGAAAGAACGCGTGCAGAAAATGATCGGCGACGTTGCCAATTCCGTCTGGCTGGGAACTTTCCACAGCGTCTGTGTCAAAATTCTGCGCAACCACGCCGAACTGGTCGGCCTCCACTCCAATTTCACGATTCTCTCCGAAGACGACCAAAAGCGCGTCATCAAACAGATTTCTGAAGCCGAAGGCATCGACGACAAGAAATACCCGCCGCAGGCCGTGCTGGATAAAATCAGCCGTTGGAAAGACAAAGGGCTGACCGTCGACAAAATCCAGAACGAATATAAGGAAAACGTCCTGACACACCTTTACAAAAAATATCAGGAACGCCTGCTCGAGCTAAACTGCGTCGACTTCGGCGACATTCTCCTCTATGCGCTGAACATCCTGCTCTCCAATCCCGACGTGCTTGACAAATACCAGTCCAAGTTCAAATACATCATGGTCGACGAGTATCAGGACACCAACGTTACCCAATACCTTTTTCTGCGCCTGCTGAGCCAGAAAAGCCGCAACCTCTGCTGCGTCGGCGACGACGACCAGTCGATTTATTCCTGGCGCGGCGCCGAAATCGAAAACATCCTGCGTTTTGAAAAAGACTTTAACGACGCCCAAACCATCCGCCTTGAGCGCAATTACCGCTCTACGGCCAATATCCTTGCCGCAGCTTCCTGCCTCATCAGCCACAACGACGGCCGTCTGGGCAAAACCCTCAAAGTCGCCGAAAACTCGCCGGCGCAAAACTGCGACAACACCAAAATCAAGGTTGTCAGCAACTACAACGGCGAAGACGAAGCCCGCTATGTCGTCGACCAAATCGACTATCATCTGCGCAACGGCGCGCAGTACGCCGACATGGCGGTTCTGGTGCGCACCGCTTTTCAAACCCGCGAATTTGAAGAAAAATTTATTGCCGAAGCCATTCCCTATCAGGTCATCGGCGGCCCGAAGTTCTACGAACGCGCGGAAATCCGCGACGCCCTCGCCTATTTCCGCGTCATTCTGCAACCGCACGACGATTTGGCCTTCGAGCGGATTATCAACAAACCCGCCCGGGGCATCGGCGCCAAAAGCATTGAAAAGATACAGCAGGAAGCCCGTTTCGGCCAGATTTCCATGTACATGGCGGTTGAAAAAATGCTGGCAGAAAACCAGTTCAGCGGCAAAGCCAAAACCAACCTTGCCGACCTGATTGCCAACTTTGAGCAGTGGCGCAAAACCATGAACGCCGTCACGCCGGACGAACTGGCAACCCAGGTGCTGGAAGATTCCGGCTATTTTGAAATGCTCAAAATGGACAAGTCTGTCGAAGCGCCCGGCCGTATTGAAAACCTTAAAGAACTCATTTCGGTCATGGGCGACACCGAAAAATATCCAACCCTGGCCGACTTTTTGGAACATGTCAGCCTGGTTATGGACAACGACGACGCGCTTGATACCAACAAGGTAATGCTCATTACCCTGCATTCTGCCAAAGGCCTCGAATTTGACGTCGTATTCCTGCCCGGATGGGAAGAAGGGCTTTTTCCGCACCAGCGCGCATTGGACGAAGGCGGCACCGAAGCCCTGGAGGAAGAACGCAGGCTGGCTTATGTCGCCATTACCCGCGCGCGCAGACAGTGTTATATTCTGACCGCGCTTAACCGCCGCGTCTACGGCCAGTGGCAGAACAATATTCCTTCCAGATTCATCAACGAACTTCCGCCCGCCAATATTGAAATCTGCAATAATGCGGCTAAATTTTACGGCGGCGGTTACGACTCTTATAACGACGACGGCGGCAGAAGGAGCTTCGGCGGCGGATATAACGGCTATGCCAACAACTATCATTACAAAAACGCATATACCTCAAAGTATATGAAAAAAGCAAAGAAAGGAAACGACAATGGCTTTTCTGATTATAGCGGTACCGGCAGCGATTGTGGCGATATACCTGATGACCGGCGGCTAATCGGCACCCGGGTATACCATCAGACTTTCGGCTACGGCAAAATTACCGCCGCCGAAGAAAACTGCATGGAAGTAAACTTTGACAAATACGGCCGCAAAAAAATCATGAGTTCGTATCTCGAAAAAGTTTAATCTCTGCAAACTTCTCTTTCCATGTCTGTTGGCCAGGGGTCAATCCCGGTCAGGGGATTTTTTGCCCGCCATTTTTCAAAATCGGCATAATTTCGTATGCCGTCGCGGATAACTGCCTTATAATACTCGACGCCGGCGATTTTGACATCGTCGGGCGTTGCGAACTTAAGCCTTAAAATCGCCTGCCGCCGTTCATCGGTAAGCATTCCGGCAATCTGCGCCGCAACTTTTTCAAAATATCCGTCATATTTAGAACCGTGCCGAATGTGCATCAGGTCAAGCTGCCACAATTCGCCCCGCCTGTCCTCATAAAAGGCATGCCACTCCAGACAGGCGTCTTCCTCGTCCAGCAGATTGGCAAACTCAACCCTTTTTATGCGCGGATTTTTCGCCAGTTCGGCCATTGCGGCAAAACTCACGGTAACCTCGGGCACCGCCGCCGTATAAACATGAAAATCTATATCGCGATGTTTCATCAACAGCCCGGTTGCCAGCGAACCGACAAGGTTGACCGTCGCGCCATGCCGCTGCCAAATTTGCTCAATCTGAGACTCGGCAATAACTTCCCTTGCCCGCTTCTGATTTTCCGCCGCCAGTTTCAGATAATCCGTTTCCATTTGCAACGCCCCTCCATGATATTGCTTGACTCTCGTCTTTTGTTCCGCCAATGTAAACTAAAAATCATTTCCGGCAAAGGAGAAAATCATGAAAAAAATATCATATCTGCTGACCGTTGTTCTGGCTCTTGCCGTTGCGGCCTGCGATAATACGCCCCACGAACTGACCGAACTCATGCCTGACAAACCCTATCTGTTCTATTCCGACGGCTGCCCGCACTGCCATGAAGCGCAGGAATTTCTGAACCGGAAATACCCCGGACTGAACATCATCAAAGTCAGCGTAGACAACAAAGACGGCGCCCGTCTGATGTCACAGTGCGCCCGCAAGTTCAAACTCGGCCGGCAGGTCGGTATTCCGCTTTTCTGCCTCGGCGACAAATATATCGTCGGCTGGAGCCGCCGTTATGAACAGAAATTTCATAATTATATCAAACCTTTCCTGAAATAGCGACAGCCCCGCTGCTGCGGGGCTTGTTTCAGGCGTCTTTTTGTTGGTCAAAACCGCTTTCGCCTTCAAGTAGTTTGGCAAAATCAATCGTCCGTTCATAATAATTCAGCAGCAAGAGAAGATAGCCCCAGCCGACATCGCCTTTGCCGATTTCCAACCGGTCAATAACTCGGATTGGAATGCCGGTTTTGTCCTGAACGTGTCGCAGAGACTGTCGCAGCTGTTGCCGGCAGGCAAACAACTGTACGCCCAGCGTCCGCCGCAAAGCGGATTGTTTCTGTTTTGATTGTGAAACATAATCTATTAAATTCATAATGTTCAACTCCTTCACGTTTTGTTAAAAACAAAACCGCTCTCAAAATGAGAGCGGAGGAGTTGACAACTGCGCAAGAACAGTACACTTATTCGTCCGCAAAACGGCTTATCTCGTGTCATCCTCCATAAAGGAGGTTAAAATTGGTTTCTTACGAGGAGTTGTCATACTCCGCCGTTGGATTAACCTTTTTCCATCGGCAGAAATGATTATAAAGGCTAAAAGCTATTTTGCAACGGCTTTTTTCATGACTCGCATACCTGTCTTTATAACCAATAAAAAAACCACTCCGAAAAGTGGTTTTTTTATTGGCAGCGAGGGGCGGATTCCTCAAGTTCGTTTTGTACCATTTGCTTCGCTGCGCTGCCGCTTCTCGCAAATTAACAAAACTTCACCGCTCGCAACAAAAAGCTCCTCAGGAGCTTTTCTATCGGCTCGCGCCGTCTCCGGTTCGAATCCCTGTCTTTATAACCAATAAAAAACCACTCCGAAGAGTGGTTTTTTATTGGTAGCGAGGGGCGGATTCGAACCGTCGACACGCGGATTATGATTCCGCTGCTCTAACCAACTGAGCTACCCCGCCATTGGGAAAGTCGTGTATTTAATAAACTTTCTGCCGCTTCTTGTCAACAATTATTTTTCAACTTTTCCACTTTGCCGTACGAAACCGCCAAACGCCTAATTTTTCCGGTCTTTTTCATCAACGACCTCAAATTCGGCGTCAATAATTTTCGACTTCCGTCCGCCGGATCTGACCGTTGTTTCTCCGCTGCCGAAAAAAGGTTTCAGATTCTCAAACGCCTTTTTGATTCTGGCCTGACGATACCAGCCCACAACCAGCGAAACGGCAAAAACCGCCAGGATAATCGGCAGCAGCAGCGCCGCGGTATAAAACAACAGCAACAATCCCGCCGCCGAAAACAGCACCACACCGAACCATACGACCAAAGCACTCAATCCGCGCATCACTTTTTTCCCTTTTTCAGCTTATCTGCGGCAATCAGGGCGGCCCCGATCATCGCTGCGTTATTTTCAAATTTTGCCCGGCACAGCTTAACCGGCATTGTCAGGATTTCCCGGTTAACCATTTTTTCCAGCTTGCAATAATCCATGAATTCGGTCAGAGAACCGAACAATACGACAATTTCCGGATCAAAAATGTTGGCCAGCCCGATAATGCCGTTGACCACATCGCGCTCCCATTCGTCAAAAACCTTAACCGCCAGCGGGTTGTTTTCTTTCAGCCCTCGGATAACGTCATGACTGGTAACCGTATCGTCGCCGTAGGCTTCTTTGGCATCTATGCCCAGCGCCGTGCCGGAAGCATAAATCTCATAACAGTCATACGCGCCGCAGCCGCAGCGGCGTTTATTGCCGCGCGCGACCTTAAAATGCGCTTCGCCCGCCGCGCCGGATTTTCCTTTCAGCAGCTGTCCGTTGACCACAAAACTGATGCCGACGCCGGTACCGATGGCAACCAGCATGGCATCTTTCATTCCCTTGGCCGCGCCAAGTCTGTATTCTGCCCACATGGCCGCGTTGGCGTCGTTTTCCACAACCACAGGCTTTTCCGACAGTTCTTTGAACGGCGTATTCATATAATCTTTGGGCATATTGCCGACCGAAGCGATAATCCGGTCGTTGTTTTTGCTGACCTCGCCCGCCGTTGCCACGGCCACGGCATCAATCACGTCCTCAAACCCCGAAACCACGCTTTTCAGCGTCGTCAAAATTTCCCTGCTGTCGCGGGGAGTGCTGACTTTGGTAATCTCGCCGCAGATTTTCCCTTTTTCGTCAATCAGGGCATAGGCGATTTTTGTGCCGCCGATGTCAAATGCCAGAATCTTTTTTCTTTCCTTCATCGGTATATCCTTCAACGCTTTGCTGTTGTCTGTTATAAATATATAGTTTATATTGTCCAAAAGCAAACGACAAAAAGGATTTTTTTTAAGATGAAATATTTGTTTTTGGAATATCCCAAATGTTCAACCTGCCAAAAGGCCAGACAATGGCTGCTGGACAACGGCGTTGAATTCGAAGCCAGACATATTGTCGATAACCGTCCCTCCGAGACCGAACTCAAAGAGTGGATTGAGCAAAGCGGCCGCGAACCGCGCAGCTTTTTCAACGCCAGCGGTCTCAGATACAAGGCGCTCAACCTTAAGGAAAAGCTTCCCGGCATGAGCGATGCCGAACAAATCAGCCTGCTTGCTTCTGACGGCATGCTGGTCAAGCGCCCGCTTCTTGTCGGCAACGGCGTCGTTTTCAGCGGTTTCCGTCCCGGAATATGGCAACAGCTGAAAGATTAAGCATACCTCCCCTTGTCAAAACGATTTTTCCGCTTATTTCTTTAGGGCGGAAAATCACATATAAGGGAGATGAACATGAACAAGAAAATTCTGGCCGTTCTGGCGGCCGTTTCCGGAATCGCATTGCAAACCGAAACTGTGGCTGCTCAGAATCAGGGCGGTTTTACCGGCCCTTCCGTTGAGGTCATAACCGTCGAACAGGCCAAAAACATGAATGACGACGCATTTGTCATTCTCCGCGGCAGCATTAAGCAAAACGTCGGCGACGATATTTATGTCTTTACCGACGGCACCGGCAGCATCAATGTCGAAATCGACGAAGACGAATGGAACGGCCTTAACGTCGGTCCCGAAGATGTTGTCGAAATCCGCGGCGAAGTTGACAAAGGCTGGTCAACCCTCGAAATTGACGTCGACAGGATAAGCAAAGTAAATCAGTAAAAATAAATATTGCTAAGTCGCATATTTTAGCCTAGCATTTTCACTGATAAACAATTTCAGGAGATGCAACATGAACAAAACCCTGCTTTATTCTCTGGCCGCCGCGGGCGCCTTTTTCGCCGCTGCCGCCGAAGCCGGTGTCAAAAACGGCGGCTTTTACGGTCCGACGGCAGATTCGGCTTCTGTTACCGTTGAACAGGCCAAACAAATGAAAGACGAAACCTTTGTCGTCCTGCGCGGAAAAATCAAACAAATGGTCGGCAAGGAAAAATATCTGTTTGAAGACCAGAGCGGCAGTATTGTCGTCGAAATCGACGATGAAGACTGGAACGGCGTTACCGTCGGACCGGAAGACACCGTCGAAATCCGCGGCGAAGTCGATACCCACTGGCGCAAACCGACTGACATTGACGTCGACAGCGTGACCATTTCGTTAAAAAACTGATTTTTCAGGCTCTGGCAAACCGTTCCTTCGGGAACGGTTTTTTTTACCGAACCTGAAGCGCCTGCAGACATTAACTCTAAATTAAATGATTTGCCATAACATTATGTTAATTATGATTAATTTATCAAGGAACGAATTTCAATGGAAAAAAGTACAACTCTGGGCATGACTTTGGGTTTGTTTGCCGTCGGCTACGGCATGTATCTTAAAGGTGCCGACCCGCACGCCCTGATTAACCCGGCCGCCTTTCTGATTATTTTTGCAGGCACGTTTGCCGCCCTGCTCAACGCCTTTCCGATGAAAGACATCAAACGTTTCGGCAAACTGCTGAAAATCATTTTTACCGGCAAAAAAATTACCTCCAAACAGGAAATTCTCGAACTTTTCGTTTCTCTCGCCAAATCGGCCAAATCGGAGGGCGTTATGGGCATCGAGAAAAAAGCTAACGAGGTTGAAGATCCTTTCATCCGTTCGACGCTGATTCTGGTTGCCGATGGTTTTCCCGCCGATTTTATTGCCGAAACGGTCGAATCAGAAATCAAGCAGATGGAAGAACGTCATCGTTCCGGCGCCGCCATTTTCGCGCAGGGAGGCATGTATGCGCCGACGCTGGGCGTTCTCGGTGCCGTTATCGGCCTGATTGCCGCTCTGGGCAACCTTTCCGATATTGACATGCTCGGCCACTCCATCGCCGCGGCTTTCGTCGCGACCCTGCTCGGTATTTTTACCGGATACGTCATGTGGCACCCGTTTGCCAACAAGCTCAAGCGCATCTCGGCCGAAGAGGTCGAAATGAAAAAAATGGTCCTTGAAGGGGCTTTGGCACTGCAAAGCGGCGCTTCCTCCATTGCCATGGAAGCCAAGCTGCAGTCGTTCATTCCGCTGAGCCAGCGTAAATCACTCAGAGACGAAGGTTAAAAATGGCACGCAGAAAACAACATTCCGAACCCCATGAGGAACATGCCGACGAAACCTGGCTGATTCCCTATTCTGACCTGCTGACTCTTTTGCTGGCGCTGTTCATTGTGCTGTTTGCCTCGTCAAGTCTGGACAAGGGCAAAGCCGCGCAGATGGAATACGCCATGGCAGCCGCGTTCAATGCCATACCGTCAGAACAGATGAACGGCACCGTTCTGAGTTTTCTTGACGACGCCAAAGACTTGGATTTGGGCGAAGGCGTCGGACTTGGTTCCGATTCCAAAGGCGCGGTTCTCGACATTGCCGACGTCAACCTTTTTGAACAGGGCGAGGCCCGCATTACCCCCGAGGGCGTCCGCATGCTGAAACGCATAGCGCCGTTGCTTGGTTCCACGCGCTACAAACGTTTCCGCATCGTCGTTGAAGGACATACCGACGACATTCCGGTCAGCACCCCGCTTTATCCTTCCGGATGGGAACTTTCGGCAGCCCGTGCCGCCGCCGTCGTTAAAGAATTTATCAAGGCCGGTCTGGTTCCGGATCGTTTTCAGGCCGTCGGCATGGCGGACATTGCGCCAAAATATCCCAACCGCGACCTCAACGGCACGCCGATTCCCGAAAATCGCGTCAAAAACCGCCGCATAGCCATTCATATTGAAATGTAATTATTGCAGGGGCTCGTCTTTCAGACCGATTCGGCCAAACAGCGGCAGCTTAAGAGCCGGACGGTAGAAGTCGACCCCGAAATTCAGTCCGAGTATATTGATTTCAATCCCCTCAGCTCTGCCGACCGTTACGCCGAACAATCCGTAAAAAGTCAGTTGATAGCCGCTGCCGCTTTCCGACTTCTCAATCAGTTTCGGGCTCCAGTCCTTGCCGATGGCATGCGGCGGCAGTTCGACCGTAAGTTCCGGCACATTGCGGACAATATAAGAAATGAACGTGTTGCTGTTCGGCCCCGGCCAGGCATTGTACGTTTTGCCGTAAGGATATGTTGCGGCAAGCTTCTTAATCTGCGGAATGGCTTTTTCGGCTTCCTCGCCGCGCAGTTCCTCAATCAGCTGCGGTTCGGCGCCGTACCAGAAACGGTCGGGAATATCCTGACGGATGTCGACGGCGGTTCCCTTCCAGCCCAGATACCAGCCGATGACCTGATAAGTGGTATATGACGGCGCGTTTTTTTCCTTAAGGGCAATCCAGGTATGAACGGCAAAATAACCGCGCCAGTTAAAGGTTCGCGCCGCATAAACCTGCACCACCGCCTCCCGCTCTTCTTCCGGGCGCGGCGCCAGTCCGGAACTTGCCCGGCTGGCCGTTCTCCAGTCTTGTCCGCCGAATGCCATAAACAAAATCACTCCCGCTCCGACCGCTAAAAAAGCCGCCTTTTTAAATTTCACACTGCGCCAAAATGCCAACCGTCTGTCCATCTCTTTTTCCGAAAATTCCGTTGTTCTTGCAATCAAGATAAATCAAGCCCTGACAATTTCAAGAAAATATTAAAAATTATCATTGACGAAAAACCGTACTTAACATACCCTCATTTACGAATAAAAGCACACCAATTTTTAAATTACGGAGAATTTATTTTTTGCCATGGAAAGATTACAGGAACTCTTTACCCATCACATGATACTCCCCACCTACCTGATGTGGATTATTTTCGGCGTCGTCATTACCGTTCTTCTGTTTCTCGACCTCTTTGTTTTTCATAAAAAGGACGAAGAACCGACCATCGGCGAAACATTCAGGCTCAGCGCCTTTTACATTATCATTGCCCTGATCTTCGGCGTTTTCATCATCTATGAACACGGCATGGCCGACGGCATGCTTTATTATACGGGCTATCTGGTCGAAAAAAGCCTGTCCATGGACAATATCTTCGTCATTTCGCTCATCTTTTCAAGTCTTAACATTCCGACCAAATATCAGCACCGCGTTTTGTTCTGGGGCGTATTGGGAGCCATTGTCATGCGCGCGCTGATGATTGGCATCGGCGCCCAGCTGGTCAGTCGTTTTCATTGGATTCTCTATATCTTTTCCTTCTTCCTGCTTTATACGGGCATCAAAATGATTTCCGAAAAGAAAGACGACGTTCCGCTGACCGAAACCAAACTCTACCAGTTCATCAGAAAAAGATTCAGCGTCACCAAACGGCTGCATAACGAACATTTCTTTATTCACCGCAACGGAAGGCATTTTATCACGCCGCTGTTCTTCGCCCTGTTGATTATCGAAACGATGGACGTCATTTTTGCCATTGACAGCATTCCGGCAATTTTCCTGATTACTCAGGACGTATTCATCGTTTACACCAGCAACATCTTTGCCATTCTCGGCCTGCGGTCGCTCTATTTTCTCCTGGCTGCCGCCGTCAACCGCTTCGTCTACCTCAAACCCGCGCTGGCCGTCATTTTGATTTTCATCGGTTCGAAAATCTTTTTGCCTTACGTCGGCGTGGACATCGACGCCACCCATTCGCTGAGTATAACCTTCGGCATTCTCTTTATCGGAATAATCGCTTCGCTGATAAAGACGAAAGCGCCGACTGCCGAATAAAAAAAAGCCTTCCGAACGGAAGGCTTTTTTTCTTACAACTGCCGTTGCAGTCTTCTGATATACTCCCGGTCGTTTATCCAAGGCTGAATCCCGGCCGGTTTGCCGCCGGTTTCCATCGTTACCAGTGCATCGGGCGCAATATAGCGCGCCAGATACTTGTCCAGGTCATAACTGCCCTCGCCGTAATGCCAATGAACATCGTTCTCGCCGTTGATATCACCGTCGCAGAGATGATACATGTCGGGCCTAAGCGCCGCAAAACCGGCCATAACGTCGTCATGCCTCAGCCCCAAACCGTTTGCCGCACAAATCGCATGCGCAAAATCGAAACAGAACTTGCAGCCGGAAGCGTCCTTAATCTCCGCAATCATTTCCGGCGTCAGCCCGTGCATAATCTCATTGGTTATGTCATTAATCATCGGCAGGTTTTCAACCGCAACCCGGCTGTCGTTAAAATGCCGAAACTGATAAACCGTTTCCTCCTGCCCTGCTCTGCCGAAACCGTTGCCGGCATGAACAACGATAACCGACGCGTTCAGTTCGTCGGCAAAGCGGCGGCTTTCGTCAAGCATCTGCCGGTTAGTCTCGCGGCGGTTTCTGTCCGCGGCATTAAAATCATACGCTTCGTGAGCGTTATGAACCACAACGTCGGACGCTTTTACCCTTTCGCCGAAAAAAGCGTGCGTTGCCTCAAAACTTCCCGGAACAGCCATCAGTTCCAGAAACATATCGTCATGCGCATTGACATAATCAATGACGCTTGCGGCAAAATCCGGCGTCTGCAGGCAATTGGTCGAAAACAGTTTCATTCCCAGCTTAATCATTCTTCTCTCCATGACCTAAAAAGATTTACAAAAAGGGGGCTGATTTCACACGAAACTTCCCCCTCATTACATCAAATACCCGCTATACGGTCTGCCCGCTACGCAAGTTTTTCCAAATACCAGTCGACCGTCTTGACAATGCCCGTGTCAAAGTTTTCATCGGCTTTCCAGCCCAGCTCGGTCGTCAGTTTGGTCGCATCAATGGCATAACGGCGGTCATGTCCCGGACGGTCGGAAACAAAGACGATTAAATCCTTGTAAGAGCCGCCGGATTTCTTCGGACACTTCTTGTCCAGAATGGAACAGATGGCATCGACAATCTGCAGATTGTTGCGCTCGTTATGTCCGCCGATATTATAAGTTTCGCCGGACTTGCCTTTATGGAAAATCAGGTCAATGGCTTTACAGTGGTCCAAAACATACAACCAGTCGCGAACGTTTTTGCCGTCGCCGTAAATCGGTATGTTCTTTTCGCTCAGCGCATTGGAGATAATCTTCGGAATCAGCTTTTCCGGATGCTGTTTCGGACCGTAATTGTTGGAACAGTTGGAAACCGTTACGTTCATGCCGTAAGTGCGGTGATACGCACGGACCAGCATATCCGAACTGGCTTTGGACGCGGAATAAGGAGAACTCGGATCATAGGGTGTCGTTTCCTTGAAAAAGCCGGTTTCGCCCAGAGCGCCATAAACTTCATCGGTAGAAATATGATGAAAACGGCAGTCCTCATAACCGGCCTTAAACTTGTGCGGCGCTTCCATCCAGGCATTGCGCGCAACATCCAGCAGCGTAAACGTACCGACAATATTCGTCTCAATAAAGGCTTTCGGACCGGTAATCGAATTATCGACATGGCTCTCGGCGGCAAAATGAATAACGCCGCGGATATCGTTTTCCGCAAACAGCTTTTCAATCAGCGCCCGGTCACAGATGTCGCCCTGAACAAATTTATAATTGGCACACTCTGCACAGTCGCTCAGATTGTCAGGATTGCCGGCATAAGTCAGCTTATCGAGGTTAATAACCTTATATTCCGGATATTTCTTGGCAAAATAAGGAACAAAATTGGCTCCGATAAAGCCGGCGCCGCCGGTAACTAAAATTGATTTCATGTCATTCTCCATAGAGTTCGTTATATTTCAACAGTCGGTCAAAATATCTTTCGACCATTTCTTCTATCATAATATCCGGTTTATACTCGTCAACCAGACGATCCAGTTCGTGGCGCTTGTTGTAACGGTTGTGAGCAAACACGTTTTTGGCAAAAGTCTTGTCCAGATACGGCATAAGCGCAAGCCCGAAAGAATCTCTTATCATCAGCACCGTTTTCTTAACCGGCGCTTTCGGATTCTCCCAGACCTCAAAGAAACGATTGTCAAGGCTGACGACGGCCTTTCCTTCCTTTCCCGAAAGGAAATCTACGCTGTAACTGATGTCTTCGTCTCCGCCCAGCCGGTTCAGATCCGAAGAGTAAAACCCTTTCAGGCCAATCATTTCCTTACGCAGCGGTTTCCGCGGAATTCCTCTGATACCGTCGAGGGAAAGCGTTTCGGAAAGTTTTTCAAAGGCGACATAAGCGCCCACTTCGTTCCAATGTGAATCTCCGGGATAATACAGGTTAACGCCGTATTTATGTTTGGAAGCAGTCAGAACTTCCCGAAAATTTATAACGTTCACGTCGGTGTGTTTCTGCAGATACTCAACGGCCAAATCCATGCGCGATTTGTCCGAAACTCTGTCGCCCTGCAAATGCGAAGGCATATATTCGGAGTAAAGTCCTTCCTTGTTCGGCGCAATAATCAGATAATACTTTATGCCGCGCTTTTCATAATAGTCGCGGGCTTTTGTAATTCCTTCTGCCATCCGTTTCATTTCGGCTTCCGTAAAACGGACTTTGCCGAAATAATCTACCAGCGTATAACCGTCCGGCACCTTGCCCGAATCATAAAAAGACCAACCGTCCCGACCGTTAATGGTCGTTCCGTTGTCCAGTTCCCACTTCATCTTAAATTTAGCCAGTTTTTTCAGAAACTTCTTCCTTCCGGCAAAAGTATCATTGTAATAGGCTTCAAACTCCCGGGCAAAATCAAGGCTCAGCTTTTCCGGCTTACGGTTCAGAGGGCGGTTGTCCAAAAGTGCCGTATTGCTTGAAAACAGATTGGCTGCAAAGGGCACGAACACCCAGTACAGCATCAGCGCCGCCGGCAACAGCATATATAATGAAAAAACCCTGCGCCAAAGCTTAGTCATATTCGCCCCCGAAAATCCGCGGATAATTGGCAAAACGGCTGAAATACCTTTCGACCAGCTCGTCCACAACCAAATCAGGCTTGGTTTCGTCAACAATCTTTTCTATTTCCGAAAGTTTTTTCAATCCTGCGGTCGAATAGAAAACCGTGCCAAAAGACTTGTTCAGATACGGCTGCAGCGCAGCGGCAAAAGAATCCGTCCAGACCAGCAGCTTTTGAGGATTACCCGTTCCCGGCGTCCGGCAAACGCTGATCAGCTCGTTCCTTTCATCCGCGGCACAGGCGCTGTTCAGCTTTTCCCTGTACCCGACTTCATAAGTCCATTCTTTGGCCCCCGCTTCCATATCCATGTCGCGAAGCGTTCCCTTGCCGATATGGAGCCGGGTTACGGACGGAGCGCTTACTCTGGCGCCCTGCCGGCGCAAAGCCGCAGCCAGTTGTTCAAAACCGACATAGCCGCCGACATTGTTCCAATGCGTATCCTTCTTAAAATACAGGTTCTGTGCTACCATACTTTTCGCCTTAACCATGGCCGGCTTGGCGTTGACGATTTCCGCCTTCGTATGCTTTTTCAGATATTCGACGGCCTTATCCATACGCGAAACGTCTGACTTCCGAATACGCCGCATTCTTTCGGGCATAAATTCGGAATAAATATTTTCCTTGTTCGGCGCAACGAAAATAACATATTTTATGCCGCGTTTGGCGTAAAAGTCATAAGCCATGTTGATACCCTGCGCCATTTTTTCCAATTCTTCGTCGTCAAAATAAACCTCGGCATAGTAGTCAACCAGCGTATTGCCGTTGTTGGCCTTGATCGAATCATAAAAAATCCAGCCGTCCTGACCGTAAAAATACTGCCCGGCGTCAATTTTCAGCTTTTTCTGCAACTTGACGTATTTGGAAATAATTTTTTTCCGCCCGGCAAAAGTATCGTTATAATAATCCTCAAATTCACGTGCATAATTTCTGGTAAACTTAACCGGCTTTTCGTGCAGCGGACGGTTGTCCATTATTTCCGTATTTGTATAGAACAGATTCGCCGCAAACGGATAAAAAACGATAAACAGCATCAGCAGCGCCGGAAGCAGCATATATGTACGGACAAGCCTCGCCATGGTCAGAACCTGAAGTAAATAAACGGATTATAGGTATTGCTGGCCAGCAGCAAGACGCTGAAATAGGCAATAACCGCGCAAAAAGCGGGATTAACGGCCCTGACGACTGCATTACCCCAGTTTTCGCGCCCGACGAGAGCAAAGAGCCTGCGATACAGCATGGCCCCGAAACCGCAGGACGCCAAAGCCAGAACCGCAACGTAAACAAACTCGTTGGACAGATATTTGCTGTAAGATTCCATGTCATACGGCACAAACATCCGGTTCAGATAAGCCCATGCCGAACCAAGCGTCTCCGCCCGGAAAAAGACCCAGGCCACAATAACCACCAGCAGGGTATAAATGCTCTTCAACAACCGGAAATGCAGAATTTTCTCAATCGGAAAAATCCGTTCCAGAACCAGAAAAGTCCCGTGAAACAACCCCCAGATGACAAAGTTCCAGCTCGCGCCGTGCCACAGGCCGGTCAGGAAAAACACAATCATCAGATTGCGATAGGTTTTAAGCGTTCCTTCACGGTTGCCGCCCAGCGGAATATACAAATATTCCTTAAACCAGGTCGACAGCGAAATGTGCCAGCGGCGCCAGAAGTCCTTGATTGAAGTTGCAGTATAGGGATGATTGAAGTTTTCGTGAATATGAAAACCGAACATTTTTCCCAAACCGATGGCCATATCCGAATACCCCGAAAAATCGAAATAAATCTGAAACGTATAGGCAATAATGCCGATCCAGGCCGTCGGCGTGCTGATGTCGCTGATGCCGAGCGCAAAAATTTCATCGGCCGTCTTTGCCATGATGTTCGCGATGATAACCTTCTTTGCCAGTCCCTGCAAAAAGCGGACGGCCCCCTCGTTAAACAGCGGCAGGGTTACCTGACGTTTGTCAATCTGGCTGGCAATGTCGTAATACTTCAAAATAGGACCGGCAATCAGTTGCGGGAAAAACGAAATAAACAGTCCCATTTTGACAATGTTCTTCTGCGGTTCGCAAACCCGGCGGTATATATCGACCAGGTATGAAATCGACTGAAACGTGTAAAACGAAATGCCGATAGGCAGCGGCAGATGTTTAACCTCAACCTGCAATCCGAAAACGGCATTGACGTTTTCGGTAAAAAAGCCCGTATATTTGAACACGCCGAGCAGCGCCAGATTGACAAACACGCCCCAAAACAGCGCCCGTTTGCGCTTGTGCTCGTCTTCCACGCCGATTTTCAGACCGCAGAAATAGTTTATCACAATCGACAGCATCATGACAAACACATAAACCGGCTCGCCCCAGGCATAGAAGAACAGGCTGGCAATCAGCAGTATAATGTTTCGGTACTGTTCTTTGGCCGTAAAATACAAAATGAAAACGACCGGAAGAAAAATCCACAAAAATATCAAAGAACTAAAGACCATTATTCAGTTTCTCCACACAGTCCTTCAGGCTCTCGGACCAATGCCTGATTTCAATTCCAAAATCCTTTTTTATCTTTCCCTTGTTCAGCACCGAATAAAACGGACGTTTTGCCAGAGTCGGATAATCCTTGCTCTCAATCGGCTTCACAACGCACTTCAGCCCCGAAAGCGCCATTATCGCAACCGCAAAATCATACCATGAACAAACGCCTTCGTCGGAAAAATGATAAATTTCCTTCACGCCGGGCTTCAGTTTAGGCAATGCGGCAACAATAGCTTCAGCCAAATCGCGGGCATAGGTCGGACTGCCGATTTGGTCAAAAACCACATTCAGGCTGTCACGCTCGGCTCCCAGCCTCCGCATGGTTTTGACGAAGTTGTTACCGAAAGTCGAATACAGCCAGGCCGTTCTGACGACAAAGCATCCCGACGCCTTTTCCAGCGCAGCCCGCTCGCCGGCCAGTTTGGTCACGCCGTACACCGACTGCGGATTGGCTTCGTCGCTTTCCGTATACGGACGATGGCCGGTGCCGTCAAAAACGTAATCCGTCGACACCTGCAACAGCGGCACACCCGTCTCGGCCAAATGCCGCGGGCCGTCCACATTGATTTTTTCGGCCAGAACCGCATCGCTTTCCGCCTTGTCAACCGCCGTATAAGCGGCACAGTTGATAACCGCCGCATATTTTTCCGGTTTCACAAAGGCCTTTACCGCCGCGGCATCGGTAATATCCAACCGCTCACGGTCAACATATTCGGCGTTGCCGCCGAGAATGAGTTTCAGCTCATTGCCGAGCTGTCCGTTGGCTCCGACGACTAAAAACATGTGACATCCTTCAAAAACGGTGCATTTTTATCCTTGTCCGAAAGAATGGCGTCTTCCGGTCTGACCTTCCAGTCAATGTTGATGTCCGGATCGTCAAAGCGAATGCCGCCTTCCGAAGCTTTGTTATAAACATTGTCACACTTATACGTGAAGACGGCCTTTTCGGACAATACCGAAAAACCGTGTCCGAAACCGCGCGGAATCATCAGCTGGCGCTTATTTTCTGCCGAAAGCTCGACCGCAACATGCTTACCGAAAGTCTTTGAACCTTTGCGCAGGTCAACGGCCACGTCAAGAACCGTCCCTTCCAGCACCCGCACCAGCTTGGCCTGGGCAAAATCGCCCTTCTGAAAATGAATGCCGCGAATGGTGCCGTACTTGGACATCGACTGGTTGTCCTGAATAAAGTCATATTTCAAACCGGCCTCGTCCATTTTCTGCTTGTTGTAGCTTTCGAAAAAATAACCGCGGTTATCTTCAAAAACCTGAGGTTCAATAATATAAACCCCTTCAATCGCCGTGTTAATAATCTTCATGACTGTCCTCATAAACGCGTTTCAAATAGTTCTTATAGTCAACGCCGTCTTTCAGCGAATTGATGATTTTTTCCATCTGCGCGTCGTCAATAAAACCGCGCTTATAGGCAATTTCTTCAATACAGGCAATCTTAAGGTCCTGCCGCTTTTCGATAATGCCGATAAAATTGGAAGCGTCCAGAAGCGATTGCGGCGTTCCCGCATCCAGCCAGGCATTGCCTCGTTTCATGGTTACCACGTTCAGCCGTCCCTCTTCCAGATACTCGCGGTTCAGGTCGGTAATCTCCAGCTCGCCGCGAGCCGAAGGTTTCAGACGGCGCGCCTTTTCGACCACGTCAGACTTGTAAAAATACAAACCGACAACCGCATAGTTCGACTTCGGCTGTTTCGGCTTTTCCTCTATCGAAATCGCCTTGTGGTTTCTGTCAAATTCAACCACGCCGAAACGTTCCGGATCCGAAACGTGATAACCGAAAACGGTTCCGCCGGTGTTTTTCGAAACTTCCTCTCGGAAGAGCTTGAGCTGATCGCCCATATAGAAAATATTGTCACCCAAAATCAGACAGACGTCATCGTTGCCGATAAAGTCGGCGCCGATGGTAAACGCCTGCGCAATGCCTTTCGGTTCAGCCTGAACCTTATAGCTGATATTGAGACCGATATTGCTGCCGTCGCCGAACAGACGCTCAATGTTCGGTGTATCCTGCGGCGTCGAAATAATCAGAATTTCCCTGATGCCGAACAGCATAAGCGTCGACAACGGATAATAAATCATCGGTTTGTCATAAACCGGCAAAAGCTGTTTGCTGGTCGTATTGGTCAGCGGATAAAGCCGCGAACCGCTGCCGCCCGCAAGAATGATACCTTTCATTACAAAATCCTTCAAAAATTACAAAATTCAATGGCTGTATTTTATACTTCCCCGCCCGCAAAGCAACCACTTTCCCTATCATATTCACAAGAAGGAAAAACCCCGACGCGGCGGACGGGGTTTACAAACGGAGGGTTTCGGACTTACATCTGGTATTCCAGATACAGGAACACCGTGGCAATGCCGACGCTCAGCAGCATAACCGGCACCGACCAGATGAGAAAGCCCAGAAACTTGATGGGATGCCCCTCGCGCATGGCCATGCCGGCAACGACCACATTGGCCGAAGCGCCGATTAACGTGCCGTTTCCGCCGAAGCAGGCGCCGAGCGACAAAGCCCACCACACCGGCATCATGACTTCGCGCCCGCCGATCGATTCTTCCATTGACTTAATCATCGGAATCATGGTTGCTACAAACGGAATGTTGTCTATCACGCTGGAAAGGATTGCCGAACTCCACAAAATCAAATACGTCATCGCCGTCAGACTGCCGCCGGTAAGCTCCAAAAACCAGTTGCCGAGAGCCCGCAGCACACCGGTCTCTTCAAGTCCGTAAACAATTACGAACAAACCGGTAAAGAAGAAAATCGTCGTCCAGTCAACCAGTCCGAAAACTTCCTGCACCTTGGCGTCACGGTCTTCGCCTTTAAACTTCCAGCTGTAAAGCAGCAAAAGCACGGCCGCGCCGACCAGCGCAATCGTACCGTTGTCCAGTTTAATCTGCTTGGCGGAAACAAAAGCGGCAATCACGCAGGCCAGAACAAACAGCGATTTGTACAACAGCCCCCTGTCGACGATGCAGTCGGCAGCCTTCATCTCCATAACCGCGGCCTTGTATTCGTCGCTGGTCGTCATTCTCCGTCCCCAGATAAGGTCAAACATAACCAGCAGAACAACCATGGTCGCTGCAACCACCGGCGTCAGATGATAAACAAAGTCCATAAACGACAACCCGATGGAAGAACCGATAAGGATGTTCGGCGGATCGCCGATAAGCGTTGCCGTCCCGCCGATGTTGGAAGCGAAAATTTCCAGAATCAGATACGGATACGGATTGATTTTCAGGGTACGGGTAATCTGAAACGTTACCGGCGCAATCAGCAGTACCGTTGTCACATTGTCAAGAAAAGCCGAAAAAACCGCCGTAACCACCGGCAGCACAATCAGCAGCCCGCGCGGCGAAGCCTTAACCCTTTTCGCCCCCCAAACCGCCACGAACTGAAATATGCCGGACTTTTCGGCAATGCCGACAATAATCATCATTCCGGTCAGCAAGGCCAGCGTGTTAAAGTCAATGCCTTTCAGCGCGGCCGGCTGCGTCAATATGCCCGACACAATCATCAAGCCGGCACCCAGCAGGGCAATAACCGCCCGGTTGACTTTTTCGCTGAAAATAATCAAATAGCAGATTGACATAATGATTATTGCCAATAACTGCGGACTCATCCCCCAGACCGGGGGCATACTGCTGAAAACTTCCATTTGTACCTCTCAGATGTTTCTCCAGTGCCGATATTTACGAAACAGCAATTTTCCTCGGATAAAAAGTATTTTTTTCAGTTATGCCACTGTTTTTTCTATTTTGTCACTTCCCAGCTTTTGGAAAAATCCTCGTCTTTGAACAGATTGGCCAGACCGGTAATCTGCTTCAGGCGCAGCAGCTCATCCGCCGACATGCCGATATTGCGGCATATCCAGGAATCGCTTTTGCCCATTTCCAAAAGCTCGGCTACGATATTGCTCATCAGGTCGACGCTGTGGCTGCCGCGGGCGCGGTTATGACGGATGGTCGAAGCCATGCGCTCGCCCAGTTCCTTGTCGATAACCACCACCGGCATCATTCCTTTTTCGCGATGCCGGATTCGCTCGCTGGTCAGCATCGTCGTAAAGCGGTGAAAACCGTCAACGACGATATATTCGTCGTTTGCCTTGTCATGATAGCAGACGATCGGCTGTGTAAAACCGTCTTCCCAAATGGAAATTTCCAGCAGTTTCATCTCCGGCGGCGCCACTTTGTTGGGGTTATAGTTGTTGGCTCTGATCTTTTCAACCGGAATTGCCTTCACGTTATAAACAGGACTTACATATTCGCTCATTTGACATACCTCACAATTTCTTGTACTTTTCCATTAACTCTTTTTGACGCTGATTCTGCTTCTGCGTCTGCGAAAATCCCATATATTTGCATAAATGGTCGTTTTTCAGAATACAAACTGCCATACGTTTCCACGACGGAATGTCGATGGTCGACTTGATGTCGTCGGTATGGTCCGGCGTCCCCAGAAACGCAATCTTCTCCTTGTTGCTTTTATAATTGCTCTTTCCGTTGTGCCGTATCGGATAATTGCAGGCTTCAAGCTCCTTAATGGCTTCTTCGTCAACCACGCCGCCTTTCTTCCACCAGAAACGGATTGAGGTTTTAAACTTTTCGATATAATTGCGGCGCATCGCTTCCGGCAGCGTCGCCAGCAGAAACTTCACATAACTCCGCCACGTGTGCCCCGGCGGCAGTTCTATTTTACGGGCGCCCAGCGCATGAGAGCTTCCGTAAATGGCGCCGAAGTTCGCTCCCTGCACGCGGGAAACCACCCGCACCCAGGTTGCCGGTTCCAAAACGCGGTAAAGATTCAGGCTTTCCTTGGCGCTTTCATGATAAGGACTGGCAACGCGCATCTGACTGATGGACAGCCCGGCCTTCCAGAACAGGTCATATATCCGGTTATAGTCATAGTCGAACTTGCCGTTGGCAATCCAGACGTCTTTGGTCGTCCAGTCATAAATCGGATAAGCATTCCACCAGTTTTCGCCCATTTTGGTCGTCCACTGATTACCCTGCATAATCGTTTTCCGGTCATTGGCATAAGCCCGGTAACGGTTCAGCGATTCGTCGGCCCTGATACCCAAAAGGCAGATAGTTTTGCCCTTTTTCTGACGGGAATACCATTCGCCGAATTCGGCATACAAATCTTCCTGCACCATTTTGTAACGGTAAAAGTCAAACGGATTGTTGTCCATATTGATAATATATGGCATTTTAGGCATCGGACGCACCCAAAGCTCTTCCTTGTCCGGATCCCACGGATACCAATACATCTGATAATTGCTGACCGCGCAGCGCGACCCCATCGGCAGGCAGACCCAGTAAGGCTCAATGTCGCGCAGATTGTTTTCAAACATTCTGGAAACAAAATCCGTGGTCGTCTGATACTGAGCCTCAAAGTCCTGATGAAAAACCCCGATTTTTTTGGCAATTTTGTTCCGGCGCTTGTAACTCAGCACCATGTTCAGCAGCAGACCGCTGTCCTTGCCTCCGGAGAACGAAACATAAATGTTGTCGAAGTTGTCGAAAATAAATTTAAGCCTGTCCTGCAGGGCTTCATAGACATTTTTCTCCAAGTATTTCTTCATAACGCTAAGGCCTCCCCTCTAGAAATCATGCGGCAGACATTGGAGAGAACATTTTTCTTTCGGCTTAAATTCTGTTTGATAAGCTTATCCAGTCCGGTATTAATCCAAAGATTATAAATATTGATGCTGCGCCCCGTATGCGACTGATAAACATTATGCATACACTGCAGTTTACTTTTATAATCGAATGTCTGCGAAAAATAAATAATATTATTGCAATTGCACAGGTCCAGCCCCTGAGAATCTACTCCGTAGGTCGAAAACATGATGTCAATGCGCTGTGCAAACAGCTTTACCGCCTTCCGCTTGTTGCAGCGGCCCGAAAGCACGACATACTTGCCTCTTTTGAGCTTTCCGCACTCCTTGAAAAAGCGTATCTCGTCCAGATACTTGATATAGATAATAACCTTTTCCCCTCGGGCGGCAATTTCGTCAATCAGCGCAAACAAACCTTCGACCTTGTTTTTGGCAATGGTGTAAATATGTTGAAACCTTTGCGCCACTTCCATAAAAGCGACCTGATTTTTACCTTGAAGAAATTCGTTTTTCTCTTCCTGATAACTGGCCTCTTCTTTTTCCGTCAAATCAAAGCAAAGGTCAATATAGTTATTATGTTCCTCCAAATCACACTGAAAAATAAACGGCCGCATTTGTTCAATCAGGATCTTTTCGTTTTCGGGCTTCGACCACTTCCGCGTCGTACCGTCGTCGTATGGCGAGAGATAAGTGTTGAGAAACTGTGTTTCCGACATGTTCAGCACCGAGGGATGCATAAACTCAATTTGCGAATAGAGGTCAACCAGCCCCTGCGTCAGCGGCAGACTGCTCAAAATCAGCCGGTAGTCAAACATGTTGCGCATCAGCAGAAGACGTTTGGTTCGTCCGGCTTCGGTATTTTTAATCGTAATGCTCTCGTCAACGACGCAAAAGACCCTGTAACGCTCAGCCAGCGCATAAAGCTGCAGATAACGGATGTCCGAACAGGAAATGCTCTCAATCGAAAAAAAACAGATTTCCTTCGTCAGCCCCTCCAGATTCTCGTCAATCGCCTTTGTGTAGCCGTCCCAGCCTAAAAACGACGCCGGCGCAATCCAGACGACAGTGTCAAAATCGTCCTGCTTGTTCTTAATCAGGTCCAAAGCCATTTTCGTCTTACGCGCGCCCATCCGCATGAACAGCGCTCCGGCTTTCAGTTTTGATAATTTGTCACTGGCGGCTTCCAGGCCGTAATCTATATTCATGTTCAATACAGTTCATATATCTTATATTAATTATATTTAATATATACAATAAACTTTTCGTGTTTACTACTAGTAGTTTATATTTGTCAACAACTACCTTGACCAAAATTTCGCCGCCCGCCGGCCGCTGCAAAAAAATTCTGGATTTTTGCAACAAAATCAATTATATATTATATTTGGTTGAACTGCCTGAATTGTCAGCTTCGTATGGAGGAGAGCGCAGAATGACTGAAAACACGATTACCTGTACCGATTTTTATTCCCTTGAAGAAAACATCATTCGCAACTTTACGGCCAACAACAAACTTGATGTTTTGGCTCATACGCTCAAAGTCAGGGACAATGCCCTGATTCTGGCCAGAAAATACGTCATCGACTATGAACAGGCCAAAAACGCCGCACTTCTCCACGACATCAGCACCCTCATTCCTGTTGAAAATTACCTTTCTATCGCCGAAGCGCTTGATTTGGAAATTTTTCCCGCAGAAAGGGAAATTCCGTCACTTCTTCATCAGCGGATTTCGCGCATCGTCGCCGTCGAAACCTTCAACGTGGTCGACAAGGAAGTTCTGAACGCCGTCAACTGCCACACCACGCTTCGCCGAGGCGCCACACCGCTGGACAAGCTGCTTTTTCTGGCCGACAAACTCAGCCGCGAGGGCAAAGGCACCCCCGCCTACATGCCTCTCGTTCGCAAAGCGGCCGAGGTTTCGCTGGACAACGCCGTCAAATGCTACTTTGAAAACCTTATGCTCAACAAAGATTCGCTGCAGGTCATGCATCCGTGGCTGTCGGAAGCCTGGGAAGAAATCCGCGGCTGATTTTGCGTCCGGCTTGTTTAATTATCCGAAATCGCGCTTATATTTCTCTGTAATCAACCAACTGCAAAGGAGAATAAAATGACTCTGGCTCATGCGATTTTTGCCGCCGGCTGTTTTTGGGGCGTCCAGGCAGCCTTCGATGCCGTTCCCGGCGTCTGGTCAACCAGAGTCGGTTATACCGGCGGTTCTGCGGTAAATCCGTCTTACGAACAAGTATGCCGGGGCAATACCGGACATGCCGAAGCCGTCGAAATCGCTTATGACCCGGAACAGGTAAGTTATGACGAGTTGCTCGACGTTTTTTTCAGCATCCACAATCCGACCACCCGGGACCGTCAGGGTCCTGACATCGGACATCAATACCGATCCGCCGTATTTTACCTTAATGCCGGACAAAAAGAGGCCGCCGTTGCCAAAATACTGGAACTCAACCGTTCCGGAAAATTTCCGACACCAATCGTTACCGAAATCGTTCCGGCCAAAACTTTCTACCCGGCCGAAGACTATCATCAGGACTACTTGAAAAAACAAGGGCTGAAAACCTGCGGCTCAAACGATATGCGTATGGAAGAAGAAGAGGAAGAAGAGACGGACAATGAACAGGAATGGAAAAGGAAACTGACGCCGCTTCAGTATGACGTTCTGCGCCGCAAAGGCACCGAACGACCGTTCACAGGCAGATACTACCGCTTTGACGAAGACGGAACCTACAGCTGCGCCGCCTGCGGCAACCCGATTTTCATGTCTCAGGACAAATTCGATTCCGGCTGCGGCTGGCCAAGCTTTGACAAAGCCATCCCCGGCCACGTAAAATTTACCCCGGACTTCAGCCATGGCATGGAACGCATTGAGGTAACCTGTGCCCGCTGCGGTTCGCACCTCGGACACGTATTTGAAGACGGACCGACCGAAACCGGCGACCGTTTCTGCATCAATTCCGCCGCCATGGACTTTACCCCGGAAAAAGATACGGCAAAAGATTAAAAATCACGCGCCGATGTTTCTATACCAGACGTCCATTATACAAGGTTTTCAGAAACGGAAATAAATAAACGGATTATACGTCGACGAAGCCAGAGAAATCGTCGACCAGTAAAACAACAGGGAAATCCAGATATTGACGATACTGCGCAAAACCTTGTGTTCATATTTCACATATATCATATTCTTAAACAGCGGCACAGAACAAACCAAACCGACAACCAGCATCAGAATAAATTTGTTATTGATACCGAAGTCAGCTTCAGGCAGCGTCGCCGGCAGGTCAATCAGGAACATCTGTTTCAGATACCCCCAGGCATAAGCCATGTTGTCCGAACGGAAAATAACCAAACCGAGCAAAAAGGCCAGCATGGCATAAACATGTTTGGCTGCGCCGGCCAGCCTTGTTTCACCGGGTTTGTCCTTATGCCACCCCATATATTTTTCCCAACAGATGAAAACGCCGTTCCATACGCCCCACATCACGAATGTCCAGCTGGCACCGTGCCAAATGCCCGTAACCAGAAAAACGACAAACAGATTGACATAGGTTCGCACCGGACTGACCCGATTGCCGCCGAGCGGAATATACAGATACTGCTTAAACCAGGTTGCCAGTGAAATATGCCATCTCTGCCAAAATTCGGAAATAGACTTGGAAATATAGGGATAATTAAAGTTTTCCAGAAAACGGAAACCAAACATCCGCCCCAGACCGATAGCCATGTCCGAGTAACCGGAAAAGTCAAAATACAACTGAACGGCATAAGCGACAATTCCCAGCCAGGCATAACCGAAACCAAGCGTTTCCGGCTGCTGGGCAAAAATACGGTCAACCACGACGGCCAGCGTATTGGCGATCAGAACCTTTTTGGACAGACCGATGATAAAACGCTTCAGACCGATAACAACGTCGGCAAAGGTAACCGTACGCTCGTCAATCTGTTCGCAGACGTCGTGATACTTGACAATCGGTCCCGCCACCAACTGCGGAAACAATACGATATACAAAGCCAGCTTGTTAACGTCTTTCTGCGCCTCAACCTCGCGGCGGTAAACGTCTATCAGATACGAAATGGCCTGAAAGGTATAAAACGAAATGCCTATCGGCATAACCACGTCAATAAAATCAAGGTTAAGCTGCAACGCGGCATTAACGTTATCGACAATAAAGTTAAAATACTTGAAATAAATCAGAAAACCCAAATCGACCAAAATCGTCAGCGCCAGCGCCCATTTTCTTCCGGCCGTTTCCACATAACGGTCAATCAGCCTGGCTCCGGCATAGGTAACGAAAATCGTCATAATCATAATTGCCAGATAACGAGGCTCGCCCCAGGCGTAAAAAATGATGCTGGCCGCCAGCAGAACATAATTGCGGATTTCCTTTTTAGAAAGCAGGTAAATGCTCATAACCAAAGGCATAAACACAAAAACAAACGTCATAGAACTAAAAAGCATTGTTTTTTTCCTTATTGCTGCTCGGGCATTTCAAGTTTCATCAGACGGTTGAGGAAACGCTCCCCGGTTTCGACCACCAGAATATCCGGAGCAAAGGCCTCAATGTCTTCCGCCATATAGGGAATGTCGAAATCGCGGCCGTAACCGACATAAATGTGCTGCATTTTCTTAAAGCTCTCCGCCACATACCAGCTCATGCGCAAAAACTGGCTGTCGGCATAGAAAATCGCTTTCAGTTTATTGGCCGGATTGCTGCTGACATAATCAAAAGTTTCGATTTTCAGCTTCTTGTTGACAAACTCATGCACCACGGTCGTCGTCGGTTTTTTAAGCTCAAACACGTCATAGGTCATGTCTTCTTTCGGAAAAGTGCTTTTGGCGTCAAGCCCCAGCGCATTGGCGACATCTTCATCGGCGCTGAACTGCGGCGCAATGTTGAAGTCGCTTTCTTTCAAAACCCGCAGTTCCGGATAATCTTTCTTCAGCATTTTCATCATTTCCAGATAGGCGACATAGGCGCCGCGATGGTTCCAGTGCGTACCGGTTTTGTAAAACAGAACATGATCCTTTTTGGCTTTTTCCAATGCCTTAATCGGATAAACGACCGGAATGTCCGTATATTTTCTGACAAACTCGTAAACCTGTTCGATTTTGGCCTGTTCGTTGATCTTCGTATATCCGTCGGGGTAATATTCGCCGTAAACCCGTTCCTTGTCCGGCACCAGCATCAGATACAGCTTAATATCCCGCTTGGCCAGCCACATCTGCAGGCTTTCCAGACGATGTTTCAGCTTTGACAGATCTTCATCGTCAAAAAGATATTTGTTGCGGAACATGTCCTCGGAATTCCAGCGTTTGGTAAACAGCCAGTTTTCTTTGCCCGCCATGGCGTCGAAATTCTTGATTTCGTTATTAATGTACATATCAATTTTCTTGCTGGTTTTAATAAATTGCTTACGCCCGAAAAAACGGTCGTTAAACCAGCTTTCAAAATCCTTGCCGAAATTGTAGTTAATCGCGCCGCTGTCGTCGTCAATCAAAGGAACATACTTGGCCAGCGTCCGGTTTTCCTGCACCGAAATCTCGTCGCGGTTAATATGCAGAACCGGCACAAACATAAAGGCAATCACGCAAACCGCGAAGACAATGTCAATCCGCGAATTGTTTTCAACAATCTTAAACCGGGCCAGATATTGGACCAGCTTATAACAAACCATGTAGGCAAGCGTGATGATGATGATAAAGAGCTTGCCGTCAAAACCGGCTTCGGTCAAATACAAACGATGTGCCCAAACCGTCAGCAACAGCGTCAGCACAATACTTATAATCAGGCGTCGCATTCAAAAAATTCCATAAATTGACTTTTGTTCCAAAGGGTAGATATAAACAACAGGTTTGTCAATCACGCTGATTTCGTCATGTGAACAACAAAGTATTAATAAAAACAGCCCGCCGACAGCACCTTTCCGCCTAGAGGCGTTTCCACTCCCGCCGTTTATTTATCTCTTCCTTTTCCCGGAAAGCCTCCTCCAAATCAAGGCCGTGCATATTGGCCAGGCTCAGAACATAAATGAACACATCGGCCAGTTCCTCTTTCACGCAGCCGATTTTTGAACCGCTGCCGACCGAACCGCCTTTGGCGTTTTTGCGCACCGCAGCAACCAGCTCGCCGGTTTCCTCAGCCAACAGGCAGCATTCATAAAACTTGTCCGTCACGTTAAATCCGCGGATTTTCTTCATCTCCGCCACATAGTCCTGAAAATCGCGCAAAGTCGGATTATCAGGCAAAATCAGCCGCTTGCCATCCATTACTTATCTCCGAGATAATCTTTTATTTCCCGATAAACCGCCTCGTTAAGCTGCGGCCCGAAATGCCCGCGCCCCGGTACGACAACCAGTTTGGATTTCGGCAGTTTTTTATGCAGATTATAAGCCGACAGCAGCGGACAGACCATATCCAGGCGGTTATGCACCATCAGTGTCGGAATATCGGCAAGTTTATCGACGTTTTTCAAAATCTGGTTTTCCGCCATAAAATAGCGCTCGTGCAGATAATTCAGCGAAATGCGGATTTCCGCCAGATTTTCGGGCGTCAGTTCCTTGTACCCCAGCCGCGGATTGACCGACCCCAGACAGCGTTCGTAACTGCCGGCCAGATTCGCCGCCCTAATCTGCTTCATCACGTCGTCGGAATTAATCAGATCGGCATAATAATCCAAAACCGGCTCGCCGGTTTCAGCCTCCTGTTCGATTCTCTCCCAAATGTCGGGATAAAACAGCCTGCTGGTTTCCAGATTCCACTTCTGCCCAGTTTCATCAGCCAGATAAATTTGCGAAATCAAAAGCTTGCTGACTTTTTTCGGATATTTTTCCGCAAACAGCAAGGCCAGAGTCGACCCCCAGGAAGCGCCCCGGACAATAACCTTGTCTTCAATGCCCAAATACCTGAGCAACCGCGCCGCGTCCTCCAGCAGCGCCCCGGTATTGTTGTTTTTCATCTCGCCCAGAGGCAGCGACCTGCCGCAACCGCGCTGGTCAAACAAAATAACCCGGTACTTTCGCCGGTCAAACGGCTGCGCATAACGCAGATTCATGCCGCCGCCCGGCCCTCCGTGAAACACCAGCACCGGAATTCCGCGCGGATTTCCCATCTCGACAAAATAAACCTGATGCCCGCCGGCTTCCGGCAGATAACCGCGGTTAAAAATTTTCGGCGCCATCATCTGCCGCCAGATTTTCTTTAAATTCATACGTTTACCCCCAAAGGTTAAATTTAAAGATTATTCTAACCGCTGATTTCAGATTGTCTAATGATTTTTGCCGGAATTCCAACAGCAATCGCTCCGGCAGGAACATCCTGCGTAACAACGGCATTAGCGCCGATAACGGCATTATCCCCGATTTTAACCGGACCGACAATTACCGCCCCAGAATAAACAATAACATTGTTGCCGATTTGCGGATATTCTTCAGGCTCAGTTTTGCCGTCGTAAGGATATCTTCGCACGCCGACGGTAACATTTTGATAAAAGACACAGCCTCTTCCGACCTTTACATAACGTGAAATTACAATTCCGACCGGATGCGGAAATATACAGCCATTAGCCTGCAGAGCATCAAAATTACCGATATCACAGCTAAATGCCACTTTAGCTCTAAAACGTTCCCGAAACTCCTTTTCTCTCTGTTTCTGTTTGAGCATTTTGCGAAAGGACTTAACCGGTATCAGCTTAATCCAAAAAGGCGTTGCCATAAATTTTACTCCGTTAATTCCCGATGTTTAAACCGAATATAAAACAAAAATTACCATTAACTGATTGCCGCCGATAACCTAACTAACGCTGGATATCATGTGGAAACAAGGCAAAATCCTTTGACGGACGACGTGCATTCTTAATGAAAAAATCTTTGATTTTATATCCTTTCTTCCAAAGCACATAGCTGAAGCTCAACTGATCACGCTTGCTGTAATTGGCAATAAAATACCACCAGTCTTCCATCAATTTGATAATTTCCGGCTCGTTATGCCGTCGATACAGAACATTTGTTTCTGCCAAACCAAAATGCTCGGGAAAACCGGACTGTTCAATAAGCTCACGCTGTTTTCGTAAAACGTCTGCCGTCTCATATCCCAGCTTTTCCACTTCCGCAAATTCTTCATAAATGCAGTTTCTTACAAAATGTACCGGCACCAGCAAACTCTTTTTTCGCCGTCGTATCTGTCGAAACAGATAAGGACTGCAAATGCAGACATTACCGTCACACCAGATGCTCTGCTCATAATCAGGAAACAATTTATGCGGATTTATTTTATGATAACGGCTGCTTCGGGTACTGTCAGCCCCAACATAAGCCAACGGACGGATTTCCCAAATACCGCATTTTTTCTGAGCCAAAAGTTCTTTATTATCGGTAAAACAGACATAATCCCAGTCATCGTCAACATACCTGTGTTCCTTAAGAGAATCATATCCCCCCCGGTTAAACAGGTATAAACAACGCTCCTGACTTTTTTCGGTTTCAAAAATCTTTCCCAAAAACGCATGACAAACAGTCCTAAATCGTCACAATAACAACCGGAATTATAAATTTGCTGAAAAATTAGTCAACCTCCGTTGAGAGTTATCATTTTTTGCCATAAACATATTTTGTTTGCCGAATATTTACCTTTGCCGCGTAATATGTCCTTATTAAGTCAACCAGAATTTAGGTATGTTCATGAGTTCGGAAATCTGCCTGCACAACGCCACGGTTCTTACCGGCTATTCAGTTATGAAGAATTGCGCGGTCCTCATCAAAAACCGAAATCAATTCTTCTTTACCGAAAGTTTCAATCCAAGAACATAAACCAGCTTGTGTTTTTTATCCGAAGAATTTCTCATCGACAAAATTTTTTTATACCACTTCAACTTACAGGGCTTTACTCCGACATTTTTTTTGAACTTATAAATACTCTCAATTTGCAGTTCATAATAATATGGCGTAAGCTTTGCAAAATCAAAGTAATCTGCTGCAAAGGGCTGCATATTGTCCTGCCACGGCTTTACCGGCGAAGCCCAGTGCACGACAACAGGATTTATATCCAATAAGGAACCTTCCTTGCCATAATTAGAATTCATAAATTCACTGTTCCCCCATATTCCGGGACGGAAATTGAACTTTTGATTTATGTATTTTATTTTGTCATAAAGCGTTATGTTAAAAATACACTGATCATAAAACCGGTATATTCCTCTGTATTGTTTTTCCTTTTCAAATAACTTTTCCTCAATGCCTTCCGCCCTCCATTTTTTCAAGTTTACCAGCATTACCCCTGTATTACAGTAATAATACTCTGGCGGAATATCCAACTGCTTTTTATATTCAACAGTCGTAGCATCATTGATTGAACTGCAACAAGCCATATAACAATCATCAATGTTTATATCCCACAATTCCCGAATATCATTAACAACAATCAAATCGGCATCCATAAAAATAACCTTGTCGATATCCGATAAAATAGATGAAATCATCAATCTGTAATTGGTAACCATGGAAATGTCGTTGCGGGTGTCATTTCTTTTCTCATGATGAAGTTTCTTATCTTGAGAATAATATTTAATTTCAAAATTTCTTATTTTTTTCAATTCATTCAGTTTATTTTTACTAACATCATTTATGCTTCCGTCATTAATGATATGAAAAGTATAATCGTCTTTTTCACTACTGGATTTCAAAATAGAAGCGAGCGTTACGGCTAAATACTTACAATAATTATTGTCTACAACAAACCCTACGTGTATCATTATCTCAACTCCAAATTAACATTATCAGCTTTCTTTTTCCATTCCACAAAGTTTCTGATGCCGGTTTCAAAGGAAACTTTGGGCTTATATTTCAAAAATTTCTTGGCTTTGGAAATATCCGCAGCCGTTTTGTTCACGTCCCCCGGCTGCATCGGCAAAAATTCTACTGATGCCTTTCTGCCCAACACTTTCTCAATTGTTCGAACCATTTGTATCAGCGTAACCGGACTGCCGCCGCCCAAATTGAAAATATCATAACTCCGCCGGGAATAAGTCAGAGCGGCCTCTACACCGTCTACAATATCGCCGATATATGTATAATCCCTTTTGGTTTTGCCGTTGCCGTAAAGCGGAATTCTTTCGTTGTTCTCAATCAGACGAATAAATTTATGTATTGCCAAATCCGGACGCTGCCTGGGCCCAAAAACCGTAAAAAACCGCAAACATACAGCTGATATGCCAAACAATTTGGAATATGTATATACCAATTGTTCGTCAGCAAGCTTCGTTGCCGCATAAGGCGATATCGGCTGCGAAACGTTCAACTTTTCACTGAATTTTCGCGCCTTGCTGTTGCCATAAACAGAACTTGACGAAGCAAAAACCAACTTCATAACCTTATATCGGCGCATGGCTTCAAGAATATTGACCGTTCCCTCAATATTCGTCTTCACATATTCTTCCGGCTGTTCCAAAGACGGACGAACGCCGGCTCTCGCGGCAAAATGCAAAACCGCGTCAAATTTGTTTTCAGAGAAGACCTTTTCCAGAAAAGCGCGGTCACAAATATCCCCGCGATAAAGCCTGTAACCGTCCCTTTTCAGATTCGGTGCAACATTGCGCTCTTTGACGGCGGGATCATAATAATCGTTAAAATTGTCAATAACGGTTACCTTATACCCCTTTTCCAACATTCGGTCCGCCGTCGATGAACCGATAAAACCGGCGCCGCCCGTAATCAACAGCCGAAGATTATGCGGAAACAGCGCAAAATCTTTCGACGGACGGCGGGCATTTTTTATCAGATGACTTTTTATGTCAAAACCGTTTTTCCAAAGCACATAAACAAAACTCAACTGGTCGCGGCGGCTGTAATTTTCCAGAAAATACCACCAGTCCTCCATAACGCGAACAAGTGCCGGTTCGTTGTGCCTGCGGTACAAAATATTATTTTCGCCAAGGCCATAATGTTCAGGAAAACCTGCCTCTTTCAAAATATCAAACTGCTTTTTCAATATTTCCGGCTTGTCATATCCCAGTTTTTCCACTTCTGCAAATTCTTCATAAACACAATTCCGGCAAAAATGCATCGGCAGCAGAAGATTTGTCTTTCGTTTTTCAATCTGTCGAAACAAATACGGACTACGGATATCGACATTTCCGTCCACATACACGCTTTCTTCATACTCGGGAAACAATTTGTGCGGATTTATCTTATGGTAACGATTGTTGAGCGCATTGTCTTTTTCGGCATAGACTAACGGTCTTATCTCCCAAATGCCCTGTCGCTTCTGCGCAAGGAGCTTTTCATCATCGGTAAAACAAACATAATCCCAGTTTCTGTTGATATATTTGTGTTCCCTGAGTGTATCATAATTTCCGGTCAGGCAGGTATAAACAACACCTCTACTTTTTGATTGTAAAAATCGCATGATTAAACAGTCCTAAATCGTCACAATAACAACCGGAATTATAAATTTGCTGAAAAATTAGTCAACCTCCGTTGAGAGTTATCATTTTTTGCCATAAACATATTTTGTTTGCCGAATATTTACCTTTGCCGCGTAATATGTCCTTATTAAGTCAACCAGAATTTAGGTATGTTCATGAGTTCGGAAATCTGCCTGCACAACGCCACTGTTCTTACCGGCTATTCGGTTATGAAGAATTGCGCGGTCCTCATCAAAAACTACAAAATCATCGATGTTTTCAACGAGGCGCGCTTTGCCTCCAAAAAATTTAAAGACGACGTCAAATTCATCGACCTGCAGGGCGCCTGCATCGCGCCCGGCTTCATTGACACGCACATTCACGGCATAGAAGGGCACGGCACCGACGACCAGTCTCCCGATTCTATTCTCAAAATGTCGGAATCCCTTACCAAATACGGCGTTACCTCATTTATTCCGACTCTCTATTCCGCCCCGCGCGACAAAATGATAAAAGACATCAAATCCATTACCGCGGCCATGGGCAAAGAAAAAGGCGCCAAAATTCTCGGCATTCATCTGGAGGGACCGTTCATCTCGCCGGAACGTCTCGGCGTACAGACGCCGGATTCGCTCAGCCCGGTCGATCTGAAGCTCATGCAGGAACTCTGGGACGCCGCGGAAGGAAAAATCATCAACATGACGGTAGCGCCGGAACTCAAAGGCATGCGCGAACTTTCCCTCTACTGCATCGGCAAAGGCATCGTCCTGCAGGCGGGACACACCAATGCCACTTACGAACAGATGGTTGAAGGCATGCAGGTTCGTATTCTGCATGTTACCCACCTTTTCAATGCCATGAGCCGTATGCACCACCGCGACCCGAATGCGGTCGGCGCTGTTTTCATTCATCCGGAAATGTCCTGTGAGATTATTGCCGACGGCATTCACATCAACCCCAACCTGATTAAGTTTCTGCTCCGTTGCAAACCGATTGACAAACTGGTTCTGGTTACCGATTCCCTGAAACCGACCAAACAGACCGAACATCCGCTGATGGCCAACGGCGAAGAAGTTTACTTGGACAAGTGCTTTTATCGCAAATCCGACGACGTCATTGCCGGTTCGGCTTTGACCATGAGCGACGGCGTCCGCAATCTGGTCTCTTTCGGCATCAGTCTGGATCAGGCGGTACAAATGGCCTCCACCAACCCAGCCAACATCATGCGGCAGGAACACCTCGGACTGATAGCCCCCGGCTATGATGCCGACCTGGTCGTTCTTGACCAAAATTTAACCCCGGTCTATACTATCGTCAAAGGCGAATTTTTTAAGGAAGGAAAAAAGTTATGCGCGTTATAATCAGACCCGACTATGACAAATGCTCCGTTTGGGCAGCCAACTACATCGCTTACAAAATCAACGGTTTTCGTCCGACAGCCGAACGCCCGTTCGTCTTGGGGCTGCCAACCGGTTCCACGCCTCTCGGCACCTATCGCGAGCTGATAAAACTGTATCAGGCCGGCAAACTTTCCTTTGAAAACGTCATTACCTTTAATATGGACGAATACATCGGACTTGATGAAAAACATCCGCAGAGCTATCACTACTTCATGTGGGAAAATTTCTTCAAGCACATCAACATCAAAAAAGAAAATATCAACATGCTCGACGGCATGACCAAGGACTACGCCGGCGAATGCCGCCGTTACGAAGAAAAAATCAAAGCCTGCGGCGGTATCCGGCTGTTTCTCGGCGGCGTCGGTTCCGACGGCCATATCGCTTTCAACGAACCCGGCTCGTCGCTAAGCTCGCGCACCCGCGTCAAAACCCTTACCACCGAAACAGTGCAGGCCAATTCGCGTTTTTTTGACAATGACGTCAATCAGGTTCCCCGCACGGCGCTTACCGTCGGCGTCGGCACCATCTGCGACGCGGACGAAGTAATGATTCTGGCAACCGGTGCCAACAAGGCCAGAGCACTGCACCATGCCATTGAAGGCAGCATCAACCACATGTGGACCATCAGCATTCTGCAAATGCACCAGCATGCCGTCATCGTTTGCGACGACGAAGCAACCAAAGAGCTGAAAGCCGACACGGTCAAATACTTCAAAGACATTGAACAAAGCAATTTCATAAACGTCAAATAAAGCAAATGCCCGGAAACTTTTTACGTTTCAAATTCCGGTAAGCGGTTTAAAAACTTCGAAGGACAAGACAACCAATAAGAAAAAAAGAGAAATTTTTGAAGCATACAAATATGCGGCTGAAAATTTCTCTTTTTTCTGTGGCTGACGCCCGTTATACGGGGTTTTCCTATTCAAGCCAGAATTCTATCGTCGAAACAACCCTAACCCTTTTGTTTATCTGATAACTCTCAACTTCGCCGGGTGCGGCTAAAAGCGGCTGAATGGAGAAAACGCCCTGCGAAGCTCTGCGGATTTTGCCGACTTCGCTGCCGGAACTCTTGGCAAATTCCAAAGCTGCCTGCCGGGCGTTGCGGGTTGCCTCCTCAAGCATTTGCGGCTTAATGTCGTTCAGCCTGGTAAAGATGTAGGAAACCGGAGAACCATAGCTCTGGCTGTCAAAGACCACGCCTTTCGACACCAGTTCGCCGCTGGAACGCAAAGCCTGCTCGATTAAATCGACTTTGCCGCTCCTGACCGTAACCGTCTGGCTGAGAATAAAACGTGCGGCATAATTGTTGTCACGATACGGATTGGTCATCAAATCGTTGGTTTCAATTCTTCCTTCGCTGATTTCCTCCGCCGCAAAACCCCTGCCTTTCAGATAATCCTCAACAATGGCCAGATTGGCCGACATGTTTTTCTGCACGGTTTGCAAATCGTTTCCCGTCGCCACAAACTTAATGTTCCAAATGCCCAAATCGGCCTTGACGTCCATTTCGGCCAGCCCTTTGACCGTTACGAAATTGTCACGCAGCCGGGCCTGATAGTAATAATACCCCGGAAAAAAACCGCCCAAAGCCACGCCGGCGGCCAAAATAACAAACGCCCACAGTCTTTTGCAGCCTTTTCCGCCGCAGTCATTAACATTTTCAGCCATTTTCAATCTCCCTGGTTAATCAATATAATTGATAGTAATCACGCCGCGGAATTAAGTCAACCGCCGCCGCAAACATTTATTAGGATTTTTATCCTTGACAAGCAAAAAAATTTGTGTTATCTGAAAAACATCACTTGCCATAAGTGTATCTGCAAAACAGCTTTCCGTCCCGAAAGCTGTTTTTTTCAGAAACAAAAAACCGGCCGTTTCCCGCGAGCCGGATTTTTTATTTTAAAACAAATTCTTGGAGAAACATATATGTCTGAAACTTTAGAAATAGGCAGCGTAAAACCGCGCATACGCTATGAAGGCGACGGTACGACGACCGAATTCAGCTTTGCGTTCACAATCTTCGACGAAACGGACGTTGACGTCTATGCCGACGACGCGCTGCTTACGGAAGGATACTCGGTCAGCCGCGAAACACAAGGCGGCCGCGTCATCTTCGACAAAGCACCGGCAACCGGCACTATAATCACACTGTACCGCAGTCTGGAACTCAAGCGAACCACAAACTTTCAGGAAGTAGGGCCTTTCCGAACCTCGAAAGTCAACCTTGAGTTCGACTATCAGCTCGCCTGCATGGAACAACTTCAGGATACCATCAGCCGTACAGTAACCTTCCCGCCCTATGCGCCCACCCAGTTAAACGTCGCTCTGCCGATGCCGGTACCCGGCAAAGCGATTATCTGGAACGCCGAAGGCAACAGCCTGCAGAATTCCACGATTGAAATAGAAAAACTGACCGCATGCTACGACGACGTGCTGAAAAAAGCCCAAGAGGTATGTAACAACGCCGCGGCGGCCGCCTCCGCCTGTCAAAAAGCCGAAAGCGCCGCCCAAACCGCTGTCAGCTGTGCCGGTCTCCTGCAAAAACGCGCCGAAACGATTTATACGGCGCAGAAAGACCTGGGCAGCACTTCCGGAGCCTGCAGCGTCGCCGTCGAACCGGGCATTTTTGAATATAAGGCCACTCCCGAGGGAAACACCGATTTCAGCTTCAATTTTGACAATTGCGATACCGGCATGATTATCAGCTTTTCGCTGCTGCTCAACCAAAACGCCGGAAACTACACCTATTCCTATACTTTTCCGGAAACCTCGTCATTTCAGTGGCTTGACGGATTGTCCGCCTCGCCGTCCGGCAGCTATCTGATGACCTTCCGGCGCTACCCCGACGGCCGCGTTCTGGGGGTTGCCAACGGAGTGATAGCGTCATGACCCTGATGGGAAAATCCAATCCTCTGGGCGGAGCCGTCTGCGCTTATACGCCCGGAACCATCCTGTTTGACGGCAGCAACGGCGATTCGGCCACGCTGCAGATGAAAAAGGGATTTTACTTCATTCGCGGTCAGGGTGCCGGAGCCGGCGGCGGCAACTGCGGCCTTTACGGAACCGGCGGCGGAGGCGGTTCCGGTGCCGGTTTTGAAGGAAACGTCTATATCGCCGACAACCAAAACGACGTAAACTGTTATGCGGGCATCGCCGAAGAAGCCAACCGCAAAGACGGCGAAGCCAGCTATATCGGCGGGTTGATGAACATGGGCGGCGGCCATATCGGCGGTTCGGACAACGGTGTCGCCGGCACCGGCGGCACATTGACAATATCCGGAAACATTCTGGTAATTTCCTGTCGGGTAAGCTCCGACGGCAATCCCGGCAACCAGACCACCGGCAGCAACGGCACCAAAGGCGGCGCCAACTCCGTACTTACCAATTCCGGCGCAGGCATCGCCAACGCCGCTTTTGCCGAACGCTGCGCCACCGCACCCGGAGCCGGAGGAGCCGGCGGACGACAGTGGGACGGCAACGGCGGCTACGGCAAATACGGCGAACTGAAAATCCAATACCTGAAACCCAAACCATAGACAAAGGATAATATCATGTATGCAAAACTCATAAACGGCAAACTGACCCCGGCACCGGCAAACCTTTGCAAAGACGGCACCGTTTACCAGAACTACAATCTGGAAAGCAACGCCGCCATGCTGCTGGCCGACGGTTACAAACCGGTTGCGGAAATGCCGGCACCGGACGAAATGAAAAAACCGAAAAAATACTATGTCGAAAACGAAAACAGGATAACGGCAGTCTATGTCGAAACCTACGTCGAACCGGATTACCGGAGCAAACGAGCCGCCGAATATCCCGACTTCAGAGAATATCTTGATGCTGTCGTAAAAATCAGTTCGGAAGACGAAACCATGGCCGCGGCAGGAAAAACGCAACTGCAGACCTATTGCCGCCTGTGTCTGGAAATAAAACAAAAATATCCCAAAGAATAAAAGGGAACCGGCCGTTGCTGCAAACGGCCGGCCGCTCTGCTTACCGCTCCAACTGCCACATGGTTCGGATAATCTCTTCAATATCCGTATATTCCGGACGCCAGCCGAGCAGCTTTTCCGCCTCGGCGGAAGACGCCGTCAACATCCCCGGATCACCGGCTCTGCGACCGGCATATTCGACATTCAGCTTCCTGCCGGTTACCTTTTCGGCCGCGGCAATTATCTCTTTAACCGTCGTCCCCCTGCCCGTACCCAGATTCAGACAGGCGGAACAACCGCCTTCATGCAGGTGTTCAACAGCCAGGACATGCGCCCGCGCCAAATCGGTCACATGAATATAATCGCGGATGCAGGTACCGTCACGGGTATCATAATCCGTACCGAACACCATAAGCTTCTCCCTCCGGCCGGCCGCGGTATCCATAATAATCGGCAGCAGATTCTGCGAACCGACTTCCCGGCCTCTGATGCTCCCTTCTGCATCATAACCGACCGCATTAAAATAACGCAGTGCCAGATAACGGAAATTTTTCAGCCGGCCGTACCACTCCATGTACTTTTCAATGTCATATTTGGTAAAACCGTAAAAATTAATTGGCCGGAGCGGATGTTTTTCGTCAATCGGCAGATATTCCGGCATTCCGTAAACCGCCGCCGACGAAGAAAAAACCATATTTTCCACACCGTTTTTCAGCATCGCCTTCATAATGTTCAGTGAACCGGTAATATTGTTTTCGGCATAGAGTTCCGGTTTTTCCATCGATTCGCCGACGGCTTTTTTGGCTGCCAGATGCACCACCGCTTCCTGTCCGGCCATTGCTTTGTCCAGCGCCGCAAAGTCAAGGATATCGGCTTCGACAAAAGCCGCTTCGGAAAACAGATTGATTTTCTGTCCGCTGGAAAGATTATCATAAACCGTAACCCTGTGCCCGCTTTGCAACAGCGCCTTAACGACATGGCTGCCGATATATCCGGCGCCGCCGACGACCAAAACCTTAACCATCAGCGTCTCCTTATTTCATGCCGATGCAGGAATAGTCAAAACCGGCCGCCCGAACCGCATCCGCATCCAGCATATTGCGCAAATCCAAAATCCTGTGGGTTTTCATCATGCTGCGAATTTTATTCAGATCCGCGGTTTTGAAATCTTCCCACTCGGTTAAAATAACCAAAACATCAGCGCCCCGACAGGCCTCATATTCGTCCTGCGCATATGCCACTTCGTCGCCAAGCTGCTTACGGGCGTTATCCATCGCCTTCGGATCATAAACCGTCACGTTTTTCGAATGTCTGAGAATTTCGTTCAAAATTTCCATCGCCGGCGATTCGCGACAGTCGTCGGTACCGCCTTTGAAAGCCAGCCCCCACACGGCGATTCGGCCGTCGCTGCTGCCGTTCAGCGCAGCGATAACCCGCTTGCCCATGCTGATTTTCCGCTCATCATTTTTGGCAATCGTCGTCTCAATCAGATTCAAATGCGCGCCGTATTTGCGGCCCATTTGCGCCATGGCGTTGGTGTCTTTCGGAAAACAGGAACCGCCGTACCCCGGTCCCGGATTCAAAAACTTCCGGCCGATACGCGAATCAAGTCCCATACCCCGTGCTACTTCACGAATATCCGCACCGGCTTTTTCACAAAAGTCGGCCATTTCGTTAATATAATGAATTTTCATTGCCAAAAAGGCATTGGAAGCATACTTAATGGTTTCCGAAGACTTGCGGTTAACCAGCAGAAATTCGGTCTTTCCCGCAAACGGGGCATACAGTTTCAGCAGAACGTCCTTTGCTCTGCCGCTGTCGGCACCGATGACAATCCGGTCCGGATGGAAAAAGTCATGCACGGCAAAGCCCTCGCGCAAAAACTCCGGCAGCGAAACCACGTCAAAATCGGCCGACGGATTAACCCTGCGGATAATCGCCTCGACCTCGTCGCCGGTACCGACCGGAACCGTCGACTTGGTTGCCACAACCGTATAACCGTCCAGACAACCGGCCAATTCCTCGGCCGCGGCATAAATATACTTCAAATCGGCTTCTTTGGTAACCGGATGCGGCGGCGTGCCGACCGCAAGCATAACCACGTCCGCACCGCCGACCGCCTTCGCCATATCCAGCGTAAAAGACAATGCGCCGCTTTTCAGATGCTTCTGAAACAGCTCCTCCATTCCGTCTTCATAAATCGTGGCTTTTCCGGCCGACAAAGCTTCCACTTTTTCGGCAATCTTGTCAACGCAGACAACCGTATTTCCCAACTCGGCAAGCCCTATGCCCGTCGGCAGGCCCACATAACCGGTTCCAATAATCGCAACTTTCATTTTCAGTCCTTAGTTCAGTCAAAAGATAGCGACATTTTAACAACCACAGTCCGAAAAGCAACGGAATTATCCCGCCTGTCCACCACAGAAAATTATTTTATTCGCAAAATCTGTATTAGATGACCGCCAAACAGGTTTTTAATCCGTCGACGGCGGACGACACGATACCCCCGGCATACCCGGCGCCTTCGCCACAGGGATAAAGCCCTTTAATATTTGCCTCAAAATGTTCGTCGCGCATTATACGTATCGGCGACGAACTGCGGGTTTCCACGCCGGTAAGCACGGCATCAGCCGCGGCAAAACCGCGCAGTTTCCCGTCCATTTCGACAATGGCGCGACGCATCGTTTCCGTCACAAAATCCGGCAGCACTGCGGAAAGGTCGGCAAACCTGACGCCGGGGCGATAAGACGGATTAACGTTTCCGACAGCCGTCGAAACCTGTTTTTTCAGAAAATCGCCGACCAACTGCGCCGGCGCCCGATAATCGCCGCCGCCGGCTCTGAACGCGGCCTCTTCCAGACGGCGTTGAAAATACATTCCTGCCAACGGATGCGCACTGCCGAAATCCCGAGGCTCAACCCCGACCAGCAAAGCCGCGTTGGCGTTTTTCCCGTCGCGGGCAAACTCACTCATGCCATTGGTAACCACCCGTCCCGGCTCGGATGCCGCCGCGACGACCATGCCGCCCGGACACATACAGAAAGTATAGGCCGAACGTCCGTTGTCAAAATGCGCCGCCAGCTTGTAATCAGCCGCTCCCAATGCCGGATGTCCTGCAAACCTGCCGTATTGCGCCGCATCAACCGATTTTTGGACATGTTCAATTCTTACCCCGACCGAAAACGGCTTCTGTTCAATATACACACCGTTTTTGTGCAGCATTTCAAAAGTGTCGCGTGCACTGTGTCCCACCGCCAATATCAACCTGTCCGTCGGCTGTTCGTAAATTTTGCCGCCCGGCGCGGCAATTTTTAAACCTGTCAGTTTGCCGTCGCGGACAATCAAATCCTCCAGACGGTTTTCAAAACGGTACTCTCCGCCCTGAGAAACTATCTTCTCTCTGATACGGCGAACCACCACCGCCAGCTTATCCGTTCCGATATGCGGTTTGGCAAGATACAAAATTTCCTCCGGCGCCCCGGCCGCCGCCAGTTCCTGCAAAACCCGGGCGGTAAAAGCGTCCTTTTTGATGCCGGTCATCAGCTTGCCGTCCGAAAAAGTACCGGCGCCGCCCTCTCCGAACTGTACGTTGGATTCCGGATTCAAATGCCCGGTCTGCCAAAAAAACTCAACGTCTTTCCGACGCTCGGACACTGCTTTGCCCCGCTCCAGCAAAATCGGCCGCAACCCTGCTTCCGCCAGCGCCAAACCGGCAAACATTCCTGCCGGACCGGTTCCGGCAACCACCGGACGCAGTCCCCCGGCAAACGTTTTTGGCGCAAAGGACAACGAAGCGGTTTCCTTAATCTGCACAATGTCTTTCCAGGCCAAAATCGAGGCAATGTAATCCTCGTCGCCGAAAACCTCCATATCCAGCGCATAAACAAACTGTACATTGCTTTTATTTCGCGCATCGACAGATTTTTTGGCTATTTTCAGGCTTTTAATGCGTTCAGGTTCAAGCCCCGTCTTCATGGAAACGATTTCTTTCAGCCCGGCTGCATCTACGTCCAGATTGGCCTTAATATTATTAATCCGTATCATTTTTCCGCCTTTTGTCGGTTGATTGGCTAATTCTCTTGCCAATATACACAAATTGCGCTAAAAGTTAAGCCTAATTTAAAACGGAAAAAAACATGACTGGGGACTTACAGCTTTTTATGCTCTGGAACAACGGCCGACGGCTTGAGAAACAGATTCTCGCCGACATCGGCAGCCGTTACGAAATCGCAGGCATCTGCGAAGTCTTCTGGCCGCCCAGACACTTCGCCCGCAATCTGGCGCGTTTCTATGGAAAGAACCTGCGCAAAGGCGCAAAAAAAATCAGAGAATGCGGAACCGGACCTTTTCTTGTCATCGTTGTCCGCGACCCGGCGCCGCAATATTATGACGGCAAAAACATCAATATGAGCGACAGCAAATATCAATATCGCAAACTGTTTGGCGGCGGTTATATGGTTCATGCCAGCGACAATCAAACCGAAGCCTTTGAAAACTTCCTGCTGCTCAGCGGACAAGATATTGCCGAATTCGCAGCCGACGCCCCGGCAACCGCTCAAACCATCGGCGACATTACCGGCGCCGTTTTCTGGAAGGGCGAGGATGAAATCCGCACAATCTTAAATAAAATTCCCGGCTGCCGCTTGGACAGTTCCGACCGCGTTTGGATTTTGCAAACCCCGAACCCCAACTTTACCGGACGCCTGCTCAACGCAAAAAAATGCTGGTTCGGCAAAAACCTCTTCCGGTTGAAAATCGGCGGCAAAAAACAAAAAATCAGAATAATCCCTTCTTTTTAGGCTGGGAATTTTTCTCCGTACCGACGTCTTCGTCGGGCGATGAAAAGAAAATACGAAAAATCGGCCCGCGATACATCCACAGATTTATCACGCCCAAAACCACCGACAGCGAACCGAACAAATACAGCAGATAATACCAGTTCAGTTCATTGGCGCTCATCATCACATCCTGGCCGGAAATACGGATAAAGGCAATAGCTACCGCGGTTACGGCAAAACAAACCACAAAAGCCAGCGACCAGATGCGATTCAGGACATGAGGCTTAACCATAAAAGCCGTCAGTACATAAATCAGAAACATTGCCAGAAACAAATATAATTCCATAACCATTTCCTTTCCTCTTATACCCTGACCGAAAATATAATCAAAAACCGGCATATTTCAATTCGCCCCAACAAAAAAGGACTTTGACATAAATGTCAAAATCCTTTTTCGTTATTTTTGGTCTTACCACCATTTACAAATATAATAAATGATGCCGACAATAAAACCAATTACAAAACCGCCAACTCCCCATGAGAAGATTAATGTAGCGGCTAACCAGCCGAAAGCTCCGAAAACAATGCCAAACACACCGCCTAACGTAACCAGACCGATTAATTTACCAAAAAAATCTCCTATACCATCAAGAAAAAGAGCACAGAAGACAAAAATACTTATTATTGCGGCAACCCATATAAAGGTTGAATCGCAGCTAAATTCAAATCCCATAATTATAATTTTATTATTTTTAACACTAGACCGGCTATCTTCCAAATTCCGGCAAATATACTCACAATTGTCAAAGTACTTGCAATACTCCTGACGACGCCAGATACATTTGGCAAAAGCGATGAAACACCACCCCAAACCAAATACATGATGAAACCGGCACAAATAAACACCAGACCCATCAGCATCCAGCCAGATATAAACCAGAACACCTTTTTGCCCAGTTTGACTAAACAAAAAAGCAAAGATTGACCTCTTTCCATAATATTTTTTTATTTGTTATTATTCTTATTTTTTATCTCTCAACCACACAATATCATCTATAATCCTTATATTTGTAATAAGAATTATAGCATAAAAAACAACCTTTGACAACAGTCCCTGAACCGGTGGAATTTTAAACTTTTATGACAGCGTTATAAAAAATTCAGAAAATAGCAAGGGAAAACATCCTCCCCTCATCGTCATCCTCGGGCACAGCATGCCGAAGCTCAGGATGATGCCCAAACCATCCCCTCATCGTCATCCTCGGGCGCAGCAAAGCTCGCCCCGGGGATCTTCTTTTAGAGATTGTCGGGTCAAGCCCGACAATGACAGGCGGCTTAATCGAAATTGGTACATAAACCTACGTAAGTATTTATTTTATCCGCAAAATCCGTACTAGACACCCATTATACAAGGTTTTAAAGAGTCGGCCAGCGAGAATGTATCAACGCCTCAAGGCTCTCGCTCGGCTGCCCGAAACGGGCATTATAAACCCAGAAATTGGCCAAAACCCGCTCAATATAAATCCGTGTCTGGCGCGAGGGTATCGCCTCGATAAACATCAGCGGATCGTTGCCGTATTTGACCTTTTTCTGCCATTTGTAAAGATTGCCCGGCCCGGCATTATAAGCCGTCGCCAGAAAGAACAGATTATTGCCGATAAAATCTTTTTCCATCAGATAACTGACATAACGCTGTCCCGTTTCCAGATTATATTCGGTCTCAAATAACGGACTGGTATCGCGGCGCAGACGACGATCCTTGGTCACGTAAATTGCCGTGCTGGACATCAGCTGCATCAGCCCTTTTGCCCCTGCGCCGCTCTGCGCTTTGGCATTAAAACCCGATTCCTGCCGCACCAGAGCCCACACCAGCGCCCGGTCGACACGCCAGCCGCTTTTCGGTTGCCAGTCCGGATCCGGATAGGCAATGCAGTCATAATATATCTCCCTGTCATTGTCTTTAATCAGATTGGAAATAACTATCCCCAGAGAATGCATGTTATACTGTTGGGCGATAAACAAAGCCGCCTCGCGCTGGCGCTCGTTCATCGCATCCAAGTCGCCGCGCAGTTCCTTCTCGGCCAATTCCGGCTGCTTGGCATGTATCAGGATAATCGCCCGCCGGATTGACGGGGATGCCACCAGCTCGCTGACATAGTTGTAATTGCTGAAATCGTTAAGATAAGCCAGACTGTCCCAATTGTATTTCAAAGGGTTGCCCAACTGATAATTGGCCAAGATGCCGTAAAACGTCCGACGATATTTGGAAGCCATATTTAAGTACTTTTTAGCCTGCTTGACATCGCCGATTTTATCATAAGCGCGATATGCCCAATAAGCGCCGGCAGCAATCAGCCACTCGTCATTGTCGCTTTTGGCGCCGAGCTTTCCGAAATTAATGCCGGCCTCCTTATACTTTCCCTGCCGCCAGAAAGCCAGCCCCCTAAACCACAGGCCGGTAGCATCCTGACTGCGCCGCGCCGGTTTTGCCGACCATTTCAGCGCCAGCTTATCCTCGCCGTCCAAAAAATAAACCGTTGTCAGCGTGGCCGCCATCGCGTCCCACTCCCGGTCGGGAACCGCCATGCGGAAGGCTCTGTTTTCCAAAATGGCACGGGCTCTCAGGGTCTTGCCCTGATTAATGTACTTCAGGAAACTGTTCACGCTGCGGCGCACCAGTTGCCGCCTGGCCGGCGGTAATTCTTCATAATCGTTGTTATACCAGCTGTAAGGCGTACGGTTGACTTTGGAAAGGCTGTCAGGTCGCGGCAACTGCTCTTTCGCACCCTTGCGCAGTGCCAATGCGTAAATGCGTGCCGCCTGCGGATGATCGCTGTACTTTTCCAGCCAGGATTTAAGCTCGGCATAATCCGACTTATAGGTTCGCGACAAATATTTCTCTGCCAGCACATGCCCCATCAAAATCGGATTTTCAACGTCTTCGCTCAGTTCTTCGGCCTTGTCGATGTCTTCGGCCTTAATTGCACGGAAAATTTTTTTGTAGAGCGTAATATCATCGGGATCAATCGTCAGACTGTCCAAAATCTGATTATAACAAACCCGGTCGATAACCGCAAACGGTGCAGCCGCCGCATCGGCAGTTTTTCCAAACAGAAACAGGACTGCAAAGCCCGTAAGCAGAATTTTCTTCAACAATTTTACAAACCCGAAAGATACCGGCCCAAGACGGTTATTTCTTCAGCCAGCGGATTTTATTTGCACAAGCGCTTTGAGACAGCCCCTTGACCCGGCAGCGATTGACGATGACATTCGGAATCTTGTCCATCGAATAGCAGCCGTCGCCGACCAGCGTATAGTCAAAATACGTTTCCGTATTCGGCATAACCTCGTTGTAGCTCAGGGTTGTCTCCATTTCCGGCCACTTCAGACGGAAACTGAGATTATTGATTTTATTTTCCAGCGTATGCAGAACGATAAAACGAACATCGCACATTACCAGACCGCCCATGGTCCGGTTAATTTTGAAATCTTTGTAAAACAGGAAAATCAGGCTCTCTTCTTCAGCGGAAGGCTTCTCCCCTTTGGCATAGACCCTGCGAATAGCGCTCGTGCCGCGCTTGCCGGCCAGCGACTTGCTGAGTGCCTCGGCTGCGTTTTTGCGTGCGTCCTGCGCCGCCTGAGCTCCGGTTTTGTCGACGCTCAAATCCGGCATTTCCATACTTTTTGCTGCAGGTTGGGCAGCCTGCGACCGACGAGGGTTAGCCCAGCTGTTGTTAAACCGCGGCGCAGCCGGCTGATTTTCTTCCGCTGTCGGAACCGCGGCGTCTTCAAACATCTGCGCCGACAAAGGAACCGCACCGACAAATATCATGACTGCCGCCGCCGCACAACCTTTAAGCCACAGATTTTTCGCCATCTTCCGCTCCCGTCTGCAGTTACTTGATTTCCGCCAGTGTCTGTGTCAGAGCATCCATGCTTTTTACGGCCTTTTTATACTGCTCCTCCATTTCTTTTTCCTGACTGGCGCGTTCTTTTATGTCCGAATTTCTCTGCGTCGTATAGGAAATCGGTTTGAAATCGGTATAATACTCCGGATTTTCCTGAGAGATAAAACGAAACAGCCCGTTGCAGGTATCGCCCGAACTGAATGAAGCATTGCCGGTCTGCTTAATCGCGCAGGATTTGACGTTAATCGACAAATCGTCCAGCAGAATGTAGCAACGGTCGGTTTTCAGCGACTGTCGAACTGTAATCTGCTTATAAGCTTTGATTGCAGGCATGTTAATCGATGCCGTCAGCTGCAGGGGATTGCCGTTCTGCGTATAGGAAAAATCGGCATCAATATCTTCGCCGTTCTTGTGTTTTTCGGCACTTTCTTCCTTTTCGGCGTTGACAACGTCAATCAGCGAATTGTCCACCCAGGTCAAATCCAGCTGCGCGCCGTTAATGTCCTTGTTGGAACGATTGTAAAACGTAACGTAAAAATCGCAGGCGTTAACTTCGTCGCCCTTGGAGTTTTTGATGGGCTTGACGTCATGAACCTTAAACAGAATGGCCTCGTCTTCTTCCTCATGCGCCGGCGGCGTTTTCGCATCGGCCGTCTGAGCGTTGGCCGCACCGGCAGCCAGCATCAAACCGGCAATTCCTGATAAAAACGTGTTCTGAATCTTCATTGTCATTCCCTTAGCTGTTTACGCGTATAAACTGTAACTTTTTTCGAATAATAATCCACTTTATTTTAATTTACCAACAATTTATGAACAAAAGGATAATATCATTGCATAATTTTCTGCTGCATCCGCAAAAGATCCGTCCAGGCTTTGGCTTTCTGCGCCGCATTGCGCAACAGGTATGCCGGATGGAAACTGGCCAGAACCGGTACGGTTTTGCCGTCGCTCTTTCGATATTCCAGCCATTTGCCGCGCAGCCGCGAAATCGGTTCCTCGTTGTCCAGCAGGGCATTTGCGGCACTGCCGCCCAAAACGACGATGACCTCGGGATTAATCAGCTCGATTTGCCGTTTCAAAAACGGCAGGCAGACGGCAATTTCACCGTCCGTCGGCGTCCGGTTCCCCGGCGGACGCCAGGGCAGAACGTTGGTAATATAGCACGACGTCCGGTCAACGTTGACCGCTTTCAGCATCTTGTCCAAAAGCTGCCCGCTGCGGCCGACAAACGGCAGTCCGATTCTGTCCTCGTCCGCCCCCGGAGCTTCGCCCACCAGCATAATTTTCGAATTGGGATTGCCGCCGCCGAAAACGGTTTTGTTGGCGGTCAGTTTCAGAGCGCAGCCCTCAAATTTCTCAACCATCTCCCGCAGTTCTTCCAACGTCTGCGCTTCCGCACAGAGTTCGCGGGCATTTTTGCAGGCCGAAATTGTCGCCTGGGCCAAATCCGTCGTTGCCGCGCGCGGCGCCACGCTGTCTTCGGCGCGCGTTGTCAGCACCGGTCTGGGTGCCGGTTCGGCTTTCGGCTTAGGCGCTTCCAGACCGAACGGAACCTCGCCGAACGTTTCGTCAACGCCGGCGGTAACATACCATTCCAGAATTTCCCTTATGCTTAAATTGTTTTCCATAATCTGTTAAATTAAAGCAAATCAAAATATTTTCAAGAATAATCCTTGCTTTATGATATAAATTATTTATTTACACACTATATGTAAAATAATTCAAATTGTTATTGTATGATTTTAAAACTTATATAGAATATTTTAAGGTTTTGGGCAGATTCCTGCCAATAAACGGGAAACATTCAGCTATGGCAAAATTCGGCTACATATTCGCCTTCATCATCGGCGTCATTGTTTTCAACTCCTGCACGCAGCAGCCCGAGTTTACATCGCATCAGTCCGAAAACTTCATCATTCGGCAGCCGGAGCTGAAAAAAGCCTACGGCGCCTATCTGGCCGGAAGGGTCGCCCACCTTCGCAAAAACTTTAACGTGGCTGCCGACTATTATATGGAAGCCCTTAACGAAGATCCCGAAAACAAAGAGCTTCTCGGCCGAGTTTATGTCATACTCGCTTCCAAAGGCCGCATTTCCGAAGCTGCCAAATACGCCGAAATCTCGCTCAAAAAAGGCGACAAAAACAACTTTACCTATATTATCATGGCCGTCGACGAAATGAAAAAAGGCCGCTACGAACAGGTCAATGAAACCGTCGGCCATCTGGACGGCCCCGTCTACAAGGAATTTATCATTCCGCTCATGTCCGCCTGGGCTTACGCCGGTCTCAACCAGCCGGACAAAGCGCTTAAAACGCTGGCAGTCCTCGACAAGGAACCAAGTTTCCGCGCCTTATACCATTTCCACGCCGGCATGTTGAACGATTACTTTGACCGCACGGACGAGGCCCGTCGTCATTACGAAATCATAGTCAACGACGAAAGCATGGAAATGTCTTTCCGTTCTTTGCAGGTCATAACCAATTTCTACATCCGCAACGGCGAAAAAGACAAGGCGGTTCAGCTGGCGACGCGTTACACCGACGAAAAACTCCTGGCCGACATGCTGAACAAGCTTGCCCGCAACATCCGCCGCGCCGTTCCCGAAAAAACCGCCAAAATCGTCGACAACCCGAACATCGGCATGTCCGAAGCGCTGTTCAGCATTGCCGCAACACTCCGTCAGGGAACCGCCGGCATTGACCTTGCACATATATTCATCAGCCTGTCGATTTACGCAAACCCCAAATACGACCTGGCCAAACTTCTTCTTGCCGACATTCTCGAAAGCCGCGAAATGTATGCCGAAGCCAACGGCATCTACGACGAAATCGACGAAGATTCGGAAGCTTACTATTCCGCTCAGGTCAAAAAAGCCGGCAATCTGGTTACCATGCAGGACTACGCGGCCGCCGAACTTTTGTTGAAGTCGCTGACGCTGGAAAATCCGCGCAACTATCAGCTGCTGCTCGATTTGGGTGATGTCCTGCGTATTCGCAACAAGCAGGACGAAGCCGTCTCCTATTATAAAGACGCCATCAAATCGCTGCCCAAAATCGAAAATCAGCATTGGGTCCTGTTCTATGCCCTCGGAATTTCATACGAGAGTCTGGGCGAATGGAAAGAAGCGGAAAAAAACTTCCGCAAATCGCTGGCATTAAGCCAAAACCATTACCTCGTGCTCAATTTTCTGGGCTACAGTCTGCTGAAACACGGTAAAAACGTCGACGAAGCTTTTGGGATGATTGTCGATGCCTACAACCAGATTCCCAACGACGGACATATTACCGACAGTCTTGGCTGGGCTTTCTATCGTCTCGGACAATACGACAAAGCGATTGAATATCTGGAAAAAGCGGCCGAACTTGAACCGTCCAATGCGCTCATCAGCGACCATCTGGGCGATGCCTATTGGTTCGGCGGACGCAAAAACGAAGCCGTTTTTCAGTGGAATCACGCCCTGATTCTGGAAGACGATTCCGGCGAACTCGACAAAAGCAAAGTCAGAGAAAAACTGGCTTCCCGCAACGTCGACAACAAAGTGCTGAAATATACGCCGGCCGTCGTTAACGAAAAAATATCCCAGATAACCCAAGAATAATTTGATCCGGCCCTCTCAAAAGAGAGGGCATTTTTTTTGCCAAAAATAAAAGCGGATTCA
>ERZ1673693.187-NODE-187-length-89975-cov-9.600133_pt1 | contig 89975 bp, 104 predicted proteins | sample MGYA00580223_ERZ1673693 | MGnify/ENA primary metagenome ERZ1673693 (study PRJEB41218, sample SAMN15661741) | gut metagenome | host: Homo sapiens | place: Canada: London | collected 2015-08-20/2019-03-30 | study: EMG produced TPA metagenomics assembly of...
CTGGCACTGATTGGAGCCGGTCAGGTTGTGGTCTGGATGAATCAGGCCATGCAGTACGCTCTGGTTACATACGGCCAGTGGGAAGCTGCTGAGGCTGCCAAGGCCGCCCCGCTGATTCTGTTCTCGCTGGCATTTGGTCTGGCCCTCTCTCTGTATGGGATGTATGAGGACAACAAGCGGTACACCCGCAGCAGCCCTTATGGGTGCGTGAAGAACAGCCAGAGCCGCAGCGATGACAGCCGGAAGGTGGGTTGACCTGTGAGCTGGGGAATGTATGACATTGCCCTTGATGGGTACGCACCTCCGATGGAGCCGCCCGATGGTTATTACTTTATGACCGATGCTCAGATGGCTGAGGCTGCTGAGCTGGAGGCCGAAAACGAAAAATGGGAGGATGAAGCCGATGACGAATGAATTGACCGTCCGAGTACAAAGCCCGGTCATTCCGGCTATGAGCTGGAACGAAGAGGAAGTCCAGCGGAACCTTGACGAAATGCTTGCTGCCTATACTGGCCGGGTGTATACCCCGGAGAGCATCAAGGGAGCCAAAGAAGATCGTGCCAAGGTCAATGCTTGGAACAAGCAGCTTGGCGCATCTCTGACCGCTGCAAAGAAGCTGTACATGAAGCCTCTGGAGGACTTTCAGGGCAGCATCAAGAAGATGCAGGCTCAGTGTGCACAGGTGTCCGGGGCCATTGATACACAGGTGAAAGCTGTGGAGCAGGCTGAGAGGGAGGAAAAAGCCTCCAGCCTGCGTTTGGTCTACCGTGACAGCATCGGGGAGCTGGAGCCGCTCATTCCGTTCGAGCGGTTGCTGGTTCCGCAGTGGCTCAACAAGACCTATGACCTGAACAAGGCCACAAAAGACCTGCGGCAGGCCATTGAGGACATCAAGAGCGATATGGAAGCCATTCGAGATACCTGTGGCGAAGATGTGGAAGCCTGCACCACGGAGTACCTGAAGAGCCTGAGCGTCAATGAAGCTATGCGAGAGCACAACCGCCGTGAAAAGTCTCGCGCAGCTCAGCGTGAAGCTGAGGCGGCCAGAATTGCCGCAGAACGTGCCCGTGCTGTTGCTCCTGTCTTTGTGCGGCCCACCGATGAGGAACGCGAAATGAAGGCTCGCGCGGCTGCTGCAACGCAAGCCAAGATGTTTATCACCTCTGAGGGGCGGCTGGATTTCAAAGCCGTGAACGAAGCCGCTGTGGATGCTGAGCAGCCTGAGCCTGCTGCAGAACCTGAGCGCAACCGTTACCGCTTCTGGGTGGAGTTCACAGCAGAGGACATTGAATGGTTCAAAAAGGGAGCTGCTGAGCGCGGTTTCCGTTTTGGCTGCATCAAATAATTTTAATTTATGGGAGGTCAATTATTATGGGATTCACTTCAAGAGCCGGTGGCAATGGTGCCACTACTACCGTAACCACCACGCAGGGCCGTTCTTTTGTCACCCAGGCGCGGCAGCAGAATGAGGCCATGCAGCCTGCTGCATCTTCTGACCCTGTGGAGATCGAGGCGATGGACGGCCAGCGCATGACCGTCACCTTTGATGATGTGCGGAACTTTATCTGCAAGGAAGCCACCATCGCCGAGTGCCGTATCTTCTTGGAAACGTGCAAGCAGTACCACCTCAACCCTTTTACCAAGGAAGCCTACCTCATCCACTATGATAACAAGAACGGTGATACGGCAAGTACCATTGTTCTGGGCAAGACCTGCTACATGAAGATGGCAGAGGCACACCCGCAGTATGATGGCTTTGAGGCCGGCGTCATTGTTATGGATGAAGCTGCTGGAGAGCTGATTCATCGTGAAGGCTCTATCGTCTATCAGGGCGAAACTCTGGTCGGAGGCTGGGCCAAAACCTACCGCAAAGACCGCTCCCGCCCGTTCTACGAGGAGGTAAACTTCAGCGAGTATGACACCAAAAAATCCCTGTGGGTGACCAAGCCTGCGACTATGATTCGCAAGGTTGCTCTGGTTCATACCCTGCGTGAAGCCTTCCCTGCTACCTTTGGAGGCCTGATTGACGAGAGCGAAGTTCCTGTTGATGCAGAGGCCGATTTCCGCGAGCTGTCTGCTGAGGAAGCTGCTGCCGCTGGCACTGTTCCTCCCCGCCGCCGCATCCAGAAGCCCAAGAAGGAAGAGCCTGCGCCTCTGGCTGTTGAAGCTGACGAAGTTGAGGGCGACCCCTTTGCAAATGCTGGAACTGGAGGCGATGAGCAGTGATTATCAAGACCAGCACCGGAACGAAAGTTACCGGAACCCTGACCCGTGACCCCGAAATGAAGGAAACCAAAAGCGGCAACTCCTTCCTGAGCCTGAGCGTGAAGGCCCACAGCGTAAAGGACGAATCTGGCAAGTGGAACAGCGTGTTTGTGGAGTGCTGCCTCTGGAAGAACCTCGACCAGTGGGACGGCCTGTTGCAGAAGGGCGACTTTGTGGAGGTCTGCGGTAAGGAGCTGAAAAGCCGGGAGGCCAATGGCAAGACGTACTGGAGCCTTCTGGATGTGGACGGGGTGGTCGTTGGTGGCCTTGTCAATGCCCGGTGGGTACAGATGGCCATTGACCTGATGCAGCCGGCTGCCCCTGCTGGAGAGCCTGCCGCAGCTGCCACTGATGGCTTTGCTGAGGAAGAAGGCCCTACGCCTTTTGATGCAGAACCGGCCCCGGCGGCTTCTCAGCCTGCCCCTGTTGCCCAGCAGTATGCCGATGATGCTGACCGCATTATCAATGACGATGCTGATGACCTCCCGTTCTGATTCTTATAACTGAAGAAAGGAGGTGGGCCGATGGGTGGCGAAACTGAGGACATTCGCCCAAAGGGATTGCTGCTGCTGTTCACATCCTTTAAGCTGCTGAATATTCTGCCCGATGCGGAGTTTCGTCATGTTATCAACGCCATGAAGGACTATGTGGAGAGCGGAACCGAGCCGGAAGGCTTGTCAGATATTGAGCTGCTTGCCTTTGAATCTCAGCGCAAAGCTATGGATGATAATATCGAGTTTTACCGCCACACCGTCTTGGTGAACCGTGAAAATGGGCGCAAAGGTGGAAGGCCAAGAAAACCCAAAGAAACCGATGGGTTTTCAAAAGAAACCGAAAAAACCGATGGGTTTTCTGAAAAACCCATGGCAACCCATGGGGAACCCACGGAAACCCATAGCCCCCCAATATTAAAAATTAAAGATTACTCTGATACTAACGTATCAGATATACCTACTGTTGTTGTTAAGCAAAGCGGTGCTGATTCTGAGCTTGCCCAGATAGTTCAGCGATACGAATCTTCTATTGGGATGTTTCCGAGGTCTGCTCTGGAGAAACTGCAAGGCTGGCGAGAAGTGTTCAGTGCTGAGATGATTCTGTTGGCTATTGATAAGGCTGCGGAAGCAAGCAGACGGTCGTGGAACTATGTCGATGGGATTTTGCGGAACTGGAAACATGAAGGCATCCGCACTCCCGGAGATGCTGCCGCAAGTGATGAGCAGTACCAGAGCCGCCAGCAACAAGGCAACCGGGCTGGAAACTCCCGGAAGCCTGCTGAGGATGTAGGAAGCCAGCTCGACCGCGTACTGGCAAAGATGGACAAGGAAAGAGGGTTTGAACCGTGACGAAAGAAGATGCCGCAAAGCTCATCCAGATGAACTTCGTTCTGTATAAGCTCGGCTCGAAGCCCCTGACCGATACCGAGATGGAGATCATGCTGGATGTCTGGACGTACCAGTTCCGGGACTATCCCGGCGAGGTGGTCAAAAGGGCTTTTCTGGCCGCGAACAGGGTGTGCAAGTTCCCTATCACCGTGGCTGACATCTTCGACCAGCTCACGCAGACCATCAACCCGGATGCTGAGTGGTCCGCTCTGGCAGATGCCGCCCATAAGGCGCAGAAGTACATCAGCTGGCGCAACTGGCCGATGGTGGTAGGGATGGACGAACACGGCGGTCTGATGCGGAGCGATGGTACAGAAGAGCTGAAGAAGCTGTTCGAGAGCCTGCCACCGGCAGCCAAGAAGTATGCAGGCAGCGTTGGAGGGCTGGAAGAGCTGGCCCGAACGCCTGACCTTACATACCGCCGGGTGGAGTTCCTGAAGCAGGCGCAGGGTGATATTTCTACTACGCCGAGGGAGGCTGCCCGCCTGAGAGCCGGGACCACCCCGGCCAGACTGGAGGCAGCCAATGGGTAAGTTCAGGGTTTTGGTGGAGTGCCGCAACGCGGGCGGCACAGACCTCCACTGCTGGGATAATGTGCAGGCGGCCAACGAGAAGGACGCTGAGCACAAGGCTGTGGAGATGGCCAGAAGGTATTACCCGGAATTTGATGAGTTCGAGCCTGTGCGGGTCGAACCATCCCGGTGGAGGTGACAGGCGATGGAAGTTGAGCAGCTTTCCTTTTTCTCCCTTCCCGCGCAGCCCGCCGTGGCGGTCTGCTGTATGGATGGCCGCAGCTTCACTGCTGAGCCTGCGGAAGGCTGGATGCAGCGACTTGTAAGCGGTGTGGAGTATTTCATTCTGGTCGGAGGACACAAGATGGCACTCAGACCTACACAGAAGCCTTCTGAGGGCATTCCAACCGGCCACGAGTATTATCACTACCATGTGGGCAAAAGCCTTTACTCAGGCGTTTTTGTTGGGAGGGACAGCGCATGACCATGACGTACAAAATCACCTTTGCCGACCTCGGTTGGTATGAGGTGAAGGCTGAGAACCGGAAAGAGGCTGAGGAAGTGGCCATTTTCGCTGCCCGGAACTTCCACCCGGAGCTTCCTGCTGAGAGGCTGAAAATCGAAAAAACAGAGGTGTTACACAATGGATGAAGAAAAGAAGGTCTCGGAGATTTTGCCCCCGACTGAGATTCTGGCGCAGATGTCCGAAGAGTATTCCGAAGGTGCGCAGGCCGCGCTGAAGCTGCGCCGCGCTCTGGATGGCACGAACCCTACTCCCAAGACCATCGAAGAGTGCTGGGAGAATCTGAAAGAGGAGTTCGGGGATGTCCTGAACAGCATCTATGCCCTGCTGGGCGAGCCTGTGAACGGCTTTGCCATGCAGGAGTTTTACGAAGAATGCTGGGAGAAGGCACAGGAAAAATACCCCCGCTGGAAGAAACGCCTCAGCGAGCGTAAGAATGTTGCCGTGCTGGGCTGGCCCGTCTGCCAGAACTGCGGCAGGCCGATGGTTATGTGCCAGCCGCCTGAGATTCTGGCCGGGGTGAGGTATCTGCATTATTGCTGCCCTGTCTGCTACAACCAGAGCTGCAGTCGGAAGATGCTGGAGCCTGAGGAGGTGCAGACGAATGACTGAGAGAAGGACCGGCCTTTTTAAGTGCCGCAACTGCGGATGTATCTTCGAGGAAAAAGTGGATGTCACGCAAGCTGTGAACTGGGCCATCAAAGACATTACAGAAACTCTGGGAGGAGACGGTATTACAAGCGTATTCCACGGGACGTTCCTACCTGAGCGGTTTGTCATCCACTGGTGCAAAAAGGATATGGCTTGCATCTGCGACCTTATCGGCTGGAAGGTTGGAGAGGAGGCGCAGGACGATGGCAAATGACGTTCGCCCTGTGGATGCCAATGAGCTGCTGAAGCAGGCCATCTACTGCAAAGAGGAGGATGGCTCAGGCGTGTACGCCGTACCCATCAGCTGTATCTTTGCCGCTCCCACCCTGAAGGTGGAGCCGAAAGAGGTGGCGAAAGATGGCTGAGGAAAAGAAGATCACCCGGCTGGCCGATGTTGGAGAGCTGGAAGCTGACCTCAAAAAAGACCTTGCCGAGGAGGAAGCCAAAGGAAAGGCAGCCGACATCCTGTTCTGTGAAAGCATCAGCGATGAGCTGGACGACCTGAGCAATCTGCCCACCATCGACCCGAAGACGCTGCGGCCTGTGGCGCACTGGGAAGATGTTCCCGGCTCGTACAAAGACCATATCGGTAAAGACGGCTCGTGGTTTGTACCTACAACGCGCTGCACGAACCCGGAATGCAGGGAGATCAATCCGTGCAGCCTCAAAACGCCGTTTTGCCCGATGTGCGGATTCAGAATGGAGGACGTGCCGTATGACGTTGATTGACCGTGACGAGCTGCTCAAGCACGAAGTTATGATTATCACCAAGGGCAATGCTGCTTTTCATGGTGTTCCGTCATCGCTTATCGAGACGGCCTCGGTTATTGACCTCAAGAACCCACAGCCCGTATGGAGAGACCCGGAAGCCGACCCGCCGAAGGTCGAAACCGAAGTTCTGGTTTTGGTTGACTGCGGGAAAGGTTACTGCATCACAACGGCCTTTTATGAGGACGGAACTGTTTCTCAGTACGAAAGCCTCTGGCAGTGGGAAGATGTCGATGATTACGGCATTTATGACGAAGAAGAGGACTTGTATAGACTCCGGAAAGGCTGGTGGGAATACCGCCACTTTACCCCGGATGATGCACTGGAATGCCAGATAGATAAGCCGGTTGTGGGCTGGATGCCGCTGCCGGAGAAGCTGAAAAAGGAGGGCGTGGCATGAGCGAGCGGAAATATCTTGATGCCGAAACCCTGAAGCAACATCTTTTCGCGGAGGCCACTCTGGGCTACATCAAGACATTGGCTGACGTGAACAGGGTCATTGATGCCCTGCCCGAAGCTGACCCGCAGGAAATGGCTCGCCAGCTCTGGAGAGATGCAAAGAAAGACCCGCCTGACCCGAATGTTGATGTCATCGTGTACTGCTCCGATGGTGCTATCTTGACCGCATTCATGTATGACAACGGAGATTGGGCTGAGAACAGAGAGTGCATTCCTCTGGATGATGTCACCCACTGGATGCCTAACATCACAGGCCCTGAACTGGAGGAACCTGAAGCATGAAAGTTTTGATAGCCTGCGAGGAGAGCCAAGAGGTTTGCAAGGCTTTCCGAGCACGAGGGCATGAGGCGTACTCTTGCGACATTCAGGAACCATCTGGCGGTCACCCGGAATGGCATATCCTTGGCGATGCTCTGTTGCCCCTGAGGGGGGGCAAATTGAGACGATGGATGATAAAGGGCATTATATTGATGCTTGGGACTTGCTCATTGCGCACCCGCCCTGCACATACCTGAGCAATGCCGGCGCACGGCATCTCTGGAAAGGGCACCAGCTTCAAGCTGACCGCGTGATGTTGGGCATTCAGGGCCGCGACCTGTTTATGCGGTTCTGGTGGGCAGATGTGCCGAGAATCTGCGTGGAAAATCCCGTACCGAGCAAGGTTTTCTGCCTGCCACCGTATACGCAAGCTGTGCAACCGTATGAGTATGGACACCCATACAGCAAGAAAACTTGCCTTTGGCTGAAGGCTCTGCCACCACTATTCCCAACTGGTATTGTGGAGCCTGTGGCTACATGGTGTCCGTCTGGTTCTTATGCGCATAAGCATGATGAGCGCAACAAGGGCATGTTTACCACCGACCGCGCTAAAAATCGAGCGAAAACATTCCCCGGAATTGCGAAAGCTATGTCTGAGCAGTGGGGATAACAGGAGGAAAAGAACAATGGGTAAATTCGGAAGCCACCAGCCGCGAGGAAAAGCGGCGATGACCACCAATATGAGGAAGATCGTGCGGCAGAATCAGCTCTGCGGCTTTCTCATGGCTCTGGATGGCATAGCCATCACATGGGGTGCCCTGATTCAGAATCTGCGGTGTGAGCTTGGCCTGACCGATGAGCAGGTGCAGAAGATTATCCGCGTTGGTGACAGGTACTGGGAGATGGTCGGCGAGTTCAAGAACGAGGGCATGGCCCCGGAAGAGTTTGCAGAGTATCTCGAAGCAAAATCCGCACAGGTCGAAAAGGACTTACGGGAGATGTGGACATGAGCAACGAAAAAGAGCTGGTGCTGTTCTGCCGGGAAGATGGCAAGTGGGCTGTCTATGATGATACCTACGACATCACCATTCACTGCGAATCTCAGCAAGAACAGGATGACGCTGTGAAGATGCTGGAAAGGGCAAACGAATGCAGAGGCTTTTCTGCGACTGGTATGCTGGAGAAATATATTCCGAAATACCCGGTGGTGTCTGCTGCTGCGCTGTCAAGATTCTGCAAGAACTGGCTGGCTGCCGGGAAAGGCTGCCCGGGGTGCCCGCTTGATAAGCCGACCAGCAATGATGGCGATGGAGAATGCCGCCTCGGTGTTCCTTCCGACTGGGACATCTGAGGAGGCTGCCGGATGAAGTGCAATGTGAATATCCCCAAAGCCTGCCCTTTTTGCGGCAGGCAGCTCAAGCAGGAAGGCAAAGACTTTGCCCTGCTGGATGAGCAGAGCAAGCCGATTGGCAAGTTCTGTCACATCTACTGGAGGCACCCGACTACCACCGACTGCATCTTGGGTGACTGCAATGTGACCTACGAGCCGGACGGAATCGAGAGAACCCAAGGCTATTCCTTCTCGAACACGCCTGACGAAATCAGGAAGTGGAACAAGAGGGCCTGAGCTGGAACCTGAATAAAACCAAATGGAGATGATAAAATGGACCGAATTTTCTGCGAGAGGCTGAAAGCCTGCCGTGTGGCTGCCGGTCTGAGCCAGAAAGAGCTTGCGTATAGGCTGGGAACTGATTTTCAGGTCGTAAGTCTGTATGAGAGGGGCGGCACAATGCCTGGCATTGAAGCTATCCGCAAGTTTGCGGAAGCTTTGGGCGTGTCTGCTGGGTATCTGGTTGACAGGATGCCGCCGCGCCGTGTTGATGTCTGCCCCTGCTGTGGGGCAAAGCTGGAGCCTCAGAAAGGGGGTGTGCGTTATGAATTACCGCGAGTTTCTGGAGCGCAAAATCGACATTGCGCCCCTGTCCGGTATCGAGATTGACCCCGCCGAGGTCAGCCCGGCTCTGAAAGGTCACCAGCGCGTGAGCGTCCTGTGGTCGCTGCGCGGGGGCCGCCGGGGTATCTTTGCCCGGTTTGGTCTGGGAAAGACCGCCATGCAGCTCGAATGGTGCCGCATCTTGCAGAAGCATGAGGGTGGCCAGGTGCTCATCGTGATGCCCCTGAACGTGCTGCCTGAGTTCAAGGCAGATGCTGTGAATCTGCTGGGGATGGCCGAACCTCCCTACTGCCGCACAATGGCAGAGGTTGAGGCCAGTGGCGCACCCATTGTCCTGACGAACTATGAGCGCGTCCGGGACGGCGATATTGACCCGCACCGCTTTACCGCTGTTTCTCTGGATGAGGCGGCCACCTTGCGCAGCTTCGGCAGCAAAACGTACCAGAGCTTTATGCTGAAGTTCAAGGGGGTCAAGTATAAGTTGACCAATACGGCCACGCCTTCCCCGAACCGGTATAAAGAGCTGATTCACTATGCAGGCTTTTTGGAGGTTATGGACACCGGGCAGGCCCTTACCCGTTTTTTCAAGCGAGATTCCACCAAGGCGAACAACCTGACCCTGTACCCGGGCCGCGAGCGCGAGTTTTGGATTTGGTGCGCCAGCTGGGGCTTGTTCCTCCAGAAACCTTCTGACCTTGGCTTTTCGGATGAAGGCTATGCCCTGCCCCCGATGGACATCCGATACCACAAGCTGACCAGCCTTGACCGGCCCGCTGAATTTGAAGCCGACGGCCAGATGAAGCTCGGCCATGATGCCGCGATGGGCTTGCAGGATGCAGCCAAAGAGAAGCGGGACAGCATCGACATCCGCGCCGCTGAGGTGGCCCGCATCATCGCGGAGGCCCCGGTGGATGAACACTTCGTTGTCTGGCATGACTTGGAGGACGAGCGCAAAGCCTTGAAGAAAGCTGTTCCTGAAATGGTCGATATCTACGGCAGCATGGACCTCGAAACCCGCGAGCAGCGCGTCATGGATTTTGCGCAGGGCCGCACCCGTGTCTTTGGCACGAAAAAGAGCCTGTCAGGCTCTGGATGCAATTTCCAGAGATTCTGCCATAGGGCAATCTTTATGGGCATCGACTATGAGTTTAATGACTTCATCCAAGCCATCCACCGCATCTACCGCTTCCTGCAGAAGGCCCCCGTCATCATTGACATCCTGTATATGGACACCGAAACGGAGGTTCTGCTGGCCCTCCAGCGCAAGTGGCGGCAGTATGATGAGCTGAGCGAGAAGATGGAGGAGATCATCAAGGAGTACGGCCTCGGAAGCCTTGCTCTGGAGGCCCTGAAACGAACGATAGGATGTGAGCGTGTGGAAGTTAAGGGAAACAATTATACGGCCATCAACAACGACTGCGTGGAAGAGGTACGGAGCTGGCCGACAGACAGCATCGACCTGTATGTGACCTCTATCCCGTTCGGCAACCACTATGAGTACAGCCCCAGCTACAACGACTTCGGACACAACCCGAACGACGATGAGTTCTTCAAGCAGATGGACTTCCTCACCCCTGAGCTGCTGCGGACTCTGAAGCCGGGCCGCGTGGCTGCGATTCATGTCAAAGACCGCGTGGAGTTCGCCAACGTCACCGGGCTGGCTGCGCCTACCATTGAGCCGTTCCATGCTGACTGCATCGCCCATTTCCGCAAACATGGCTTTGCGTACTTTGGGATGATTACCGTGGTCACCGATGTGGTGAGGGAAAACAATCAAACATACAGATTGGGCTGGACTGAGCAGTGCAAAGATGGCACAAAAATGGGCGTTGGATGCCCTGAGTACATCTTGCTGTTCCGCAAGCTGCCTACTGACCGCAGCCGCGGCTATGCTGATACCCCCGTGAAGAAGTCCAAAGAGGAGTACACCCGCGCACAGTGGCAGATTGACGCCCATGCTTTCTGGCGTTCCAGCGGTGACCGGCCTTTTACCCGGGAAGAACTGGAGAAGATACCCACCTCGAAGTTGCAGGCGGTCTACCGCAAATTCAGCCGTGATACCGTCTATTCTTACGCCGAGCACGTTAAGCTGGCCGAAAGTCTGGATAAAGACGGGCGGTTGCCTTCCACCTTCATGGTTGTCGCCCCGGGAAGCTGGGACATGACGGTCTGGGATGACATTGTGCGGATGCGCACCCTGAATACCTCCCAGAGCCAGCGGCGGCAGAACCTCCATGTTTGCCCGCTCCAGCTTGATATTGTGCAGCGGCTGATTGAGCGGTACTCCAACGAGGGCGAGCTGGTAGCTGACCCCTTTGCAGGGCTGTTCACTGTGCCCTATGAGGCCGTGAAGCTGGGCCGCCGTGGTAAAGGCGTAGAGCTGAACACTGACTATTTCCGGGACGGTGTGGGCTATCTGGAGAGCGCGGACGCTGAGCGAGATGCACCCACCCTGTTTGACCTGTTGGAGAATGGAGCGTGACCAGATGAACCGTGACAATGATATGGGTCGGAATGCTGAGCATTACGCCGACCCGACCCCCGCCGCAGCCATGAAGAACATCCGCAAGGATGAGCGTCAAAAGGATGCTGCGACCATGCTGCAAATCAGCATTCTCGTGCCCCTGCTGCGTCAGGTGGCCGACCTTGCAGGATTTGAGATTCTGGGCCGCATTCCTCTGAGGGATAAGGCCACCGGGAAGGAGTGGCGATAACATGGACGTGAACGAGAGCGAGAAGATCATTGCGACCTGTCGTGATACGATGCTGACCGCGCTGGAGAAGATTGGAGGCCAGAGCCTCATCTGCTCATGGACGCGGCACGATGGCTCTACCGTCAAGCTGAGCCTGACCATCCGCGAGAGCGACCAGAACACCGTTGCTGACTGCATCCGCGACATGGACGATGAGGAGATGGCGCGGCGGCTGGTGCCCAATGTGCTGGATGCTTTTGCAGATGGTGGACAGAGCGAGGACGATGTCCGGGACTGGCTGGAGCTGCCGGAGAGCTTTCTTCGGCACTGAGGAGGTGGAAACGTGGATAAAACCGATTTTGTCAAGCAGCTTGCCACACTGGAATCCCTGACCGACTGGGAAGATGGCGATGCTGTTCTGGAGGCTCTGGACACAGCTCGCCGGGAAATTTACATCCAGTACCGTACTGGAAAGATGAACGCAGAGGAGTTCCGGGCACTAAACGTGCTGGCAAGCTGTCTGGAGCATCGGGCCCTTGATTCTATGATGGACAAGTGGGATGAAGAAGCGAGAGCGGAAAGGATGTGAGCACATGGCACAGCGTTTCAAAATCGACTGCAACCTCGTGGATGACCGCCGCACCCTGACCTCGATTCTGGCCCAGAATGGCTACGCTGTCAGCTGGGGCAAAGAGAAGCGCACCGGCAAGGCTGGGTACGTCTATTTTGTGGAGTATTGGAGGCTGGAAGATGAGCGAGAAGATGCCCGTTGAACGTGCCGCCGAGATTCTTGACCCGAAGCACCGCGAGAGATATGAAAGCCTTTCCGTTTTCGAGGAAGCCTGCTCGATGGGCCGCGATGCCCTGCTGCTGAGGATTCCGCGCAGCCCATATAAAAACGGCTTTGCCTGTCCGAACTGCGGTTCCAGCTATTACCTGTATGGCTATTTTAACAAGCCGAACAAGTGCTGCAGCAACTGCGGGCAGGCTATTTTGTGGGAGGACTAAAACACATGACCGAAAAACCGAAGATTCCGTACAATTCGCAGATGGCCTTTGCTATCGCCGCCGGGCGAGATGCTGATGCCAGCCGCATCATGGCAGAGGCTATGGGGGAGATCGTGGGCAAGGCTTGCGGCTTTGCTCAGCTGTTTGGCTTCTCCGACCTTCCCTTTGTGGTGGCCGGCATGAGGGCTGCCGCAAACATCCTCGAAAACTCGATGGACGAAAAAAGCAAGGTGCTGGCCGATAATATCCTCAGCCACACCCGGTATGTTACTGTGGACGCTGCTGAGCTGAAGCGGCAGATGGAAGCCGAGGAGGGCAACGACAATGGCAATGCGTAAACCTATTACATCCGCTACCATGCGCCGGAGCATGACCGGGGCACGGAGCCGCGCCGAAGGTGCTGGCTTTGAGAGCCTCATCAATTCTGCCTGCGAGTATTACCGCACCAAGGGCATTGCGGACATCGAAAAGACCCCTGAGCCGATGAAGCCTCTGGGAGGAGCTGACCGCTCTGGCCGCTTCCTTGCCTGCTATACCAAGCAGGCCCAGCCTGACTACAAGGGCATTCTGGCCGGTGGCACTGCCGTGACCTTTGAAGCGAAGCACACGAACAGCGGAAAGATGGGGCTTGACCGTGTATCATCCACGCAGGCGGCCTGTCTGAGCCGCACAACGCTTCTTGGAGGTGTGGCCTTTGTCCTTTGCTCTTTTGGAGCAAATGCCTATTACAGAGTTCCGTGGCTGGTCTGGTGCGATATGAAAAATCTGTTCGGCAGGAAGTACGTCACGCAGAATGACCTGAAAGCGTATCGTGTCCGCTTTGCGGCACCCGGTGTGCTGCTGTTTCTGGAGGGTGTGAACGATGAAAAGCATTGAGGAAATGAAGAGCAACCCGCGCCTGCTGGTTGTCAAAGAGGGCTTTGATGGTCTGATGGGCTATCTGCACCACCCGCGGTATAGGCTTCATGCTGTGGCCATTATTGCCTCGTGGGGAGGCGGCTGGGAGCACGTTAGCGTGAGCCTGAGCAACCGTTGCCCGACATGGGAAGAGATGTGCATGGTCAAGGACATCTTCTGGGGCGAGGATGAGTGCGTTATCCAGTTCCACCCGCCCAAGAGTGCGAATATCAACATCTGCCCGTACTGCCTGCACATGTGGAAGAAGATCGGCGCAGAGTATGAGCTGCCGCCGAAAGAGTTCGTTTGAAGGGAGTTGAAACCATGAGTAAACGAGAGAACAAGCGAATCAGGCAGCTTGAACGCCGCGTGGAAAAGCTGGAGCAGGCCCTGTATGGTGGGCGTGTTCCTGACTACCAGATTCAGGTCACGGCTGGTGGCACTCCTGAGATGCTGGACGAGCTGGGCAAGAAGCTGGCCGAAAGCATACAGAAAGCCTTCTCTGTGCCCGCCAGCGAGGCGAAAGCATCTGAGCCTATGGAGTTCACTGTCACCACCGAAGAGGCCGCACAGAGCCTTGCAAGGGCTGTGGAGGCAGACAAGAGCGCGAGCCTTCCTGCTGAAACCGTCATCCGGGAGATGGAAAAGGGCCGGCAGGGCGCAAGTGACCGCAAGACTGTACGCGAGAGGCTGAGAGACGTTTTCCTGTCCTCAAGCTATCGTTAAGCTATTTCAATCTATTTTCAAGCTACGGGGAGGAGAAGCATGGACAAGATCAGAGCATGGAAGGCTGGAGATGATGAGAAGCAGGCCGGGGCGGCCGAGGTCAAAGCGTGGTTTATGAAGCTGCGCGAGATGGCTGAGGCCGTGAACACCCAGCAGGAAAAGGTGCAGCGGCAGCGCGATGCTGCTACCAGAGTCACCCAGAACTTCAGCGGTATGCCTATGGCACCCGGCAACTGTGACAAGATTCTGGATGCCGTATGCAGGATGGACAACGAGAGCCGGGAACTGTCCCGGATGATGTCTGAGCTGACGAAGATGCGTGTCGAGGCCATCACCCGGACGTTCTGCATCGTCTACGCTGAAACTGCCTCCAGCCTGCGGGATGCTGAAGTGCTGCGGGCCTACTACATCGAGTGCGAAACCAAAGATTTGCAGGGCAATTTCAAGCTCAAAACGTATCTGGATGTCTCCGTAGAACTGGGCATCGCACAGTCCACCGTGTGTGAGTGCATCCGGCGGGGGCTGGAAGCTCTGGCCGAAATCTGGCCGGACATCACCAAGAGCTGTGCATAATGCGCAGTATGCCCTAAAACTGAGCCTTATTTTTTTACGTCTGCCCGGTGTGCCATCGAGTTGCCGCCGGTGTGGATACTGTGCTAAAATGACATAAGCGCACCCGCGCAATGCGGAAACGCGCTGGACATAATGAAGGTTCTTCGGCTGAGCCTGAGAGCTTGCGCGGGCTGCTGGGCCTGCCCTCCCCATTACCCTTTGTTGCGTCCTTTGTGCCACTGAAACGGCCAATGCCGCGTAGGTGGTTTATGTGCGGATGTAGGAAATGACAGCACAAGCAGCAGGCATAGTGCTGTGGTGGTTTGATTCCACCCGTCTGCGCCAGAACCGGCCGACCCCGTAGGCCGAAGTGGACACATGGCCCCATGAACCACCGGGAGCTTGCCGCGGTACCCATACGCGGCGCACCTCTTGGGTTCCTTTTCTCCTTTTGACACGGCGAGACCTTTCTTTTCTAGGATTCCTCCAAAACTTTTGCTTTCTACCAGTCGGAGGCCCCGGAACGCCAAGGCGGTACTTATCATCCGCCCGCGTGTGTGTCCAAAAATAACAGCCCGCTCCTGAGCTGACCACCGCAGGAACGGGCTGTTTATATGCCGTTGTAGCTCAATGCAGAGCGGCGGGCATTTAACCCGCGTCACACTGACGATACGCAGAGCTGATTCCTTCCGGCTCCTGTCATCCGGGAGGCTGATGCTCTGTGGTGCTGGTTCAAGTCCAGCCATCGGCTATTTTTATGTGCTGCCCTAGTGCAAGCGGAGCACGTGATGGCAGTGAACTGGTGACAATTTGTCACCAGATGCCGCCCTAGCGCAACGTGGAGCGCGTTCGTGGGAGTAGCCACGGAAGGTCCGATTCCGAAAGGCGGCCATTGTACGGCAGTAGCTCAATTGGAAGAGCAGCGGTCTCCAAAACCGCCGGTTGATAGTTCGATTCTATTCTGCCGCGCCAAATATGCGGTCTAAAAAGTGCATGGATACGCCAAAATTTCGTTAAAAACGCTTTACAAAATACACAAAAAGTAGTATAATAGTAGCGTAGAGAGGAACCGCAAAAGGTTCATCCAGAAAGGAAGCGAGGACATGGATGAAATGACCACCCCGGAACTGAATCAGTATCTGGAAAATCTTGCAAAGCTCATTGAGGCCACTGCAAAGACCCCTGAAGAAGCCGCACAGATCATCCGCGATAGCAAAATCAAGGTGTAAAAAAATCAGGCTCCCCTGAAAGCCTGCCAGCAGCGGGGAGCCTGAAAAGCGAAAAAGCCGCCCGGAAACTCTACTCCGGACGGCTTTATTGTATCATATTAGCGCAAAATTATCAATGACCCTGCCCACACGGCGGGGTTTTATTTTTGCCAAAATACTAAATATATGGGAGGTCTGACCGTGGACATCGTAAGCCTGAAACTTTCCGAGCTACATCCCTATGAGAACAACCCCCGGCAGAATGACGATGCTGTGGATGCTGTTGCCGCCTCCATCAAGGAGTTTGGCTTCAAGGTTCCCATCGTTGTGGATAAGAACAACGTCATTGTGGCAGGGCATACCCGCTACAAAGCCGCCAAGAAGCTGAAGCTCAAAACCGTGCCCTGTGTTGTAGCCGATGACCTGAGCGAAGAACAGGTCAATGCTTTCCGGCTGGCAGATAATAAGACCGGCGAGCTGGCCCTGTGGGATGAGGAGAAGCTGGCAAAAGAGCTGGAGAGCATTGCCAACATCGACATGGGGCAGTTCGGCTTTGCTCTGGAAGCCGTAGACCTGAGCGAGGGCGTGGTCGATAACCCCTACACCACCGAAACCACCATTCCGCAGTATGAGCCGACTGGAGAGTGCCCGGATCTCTCTGCCCTGTATGATACCTCCAAGACGGATGACCTCATTGCAGAGATTGAGGCATCGAAGCTGCGGCCTGACGAGAAAGGCTTCCTGCTGAGAGCCGCAGGCCGGCATACGGTTTTCAATTATCGGAAGATTGCTGAGTATTACGCCCACGCCTCTCCTGAGATGCAGGAGCTGATGGAAAAGTCGGCCCTTGTCATCATTGACGAGGAGGATGCCATTCGCAACGGCTTTGTGGCCCTCTCCAGCAAGGTTTCTGAGCTGATGGAGGAATGAGCCATGCTGCGTGACGATTTTGCTGTGTTCATCCTGACCCACGGGAGAGCCGAGAACGTAGTGACCGCGGGCACCCTGAAGCGTCAGAAGTTTTCCGGAAAGGTCTATTTTATCATCGACAACGAAGATGACGAAGCCGACCTGTACCGTGAAAAGTATGGAGCTGAGAACGTCATCATGTTCGATAAGGCTGCTGCTGTTGCCCGTGCTGATACGATGGACAATCTGAGCGAACACCGCGCTATCCTGTATGCCCGCAACGAGAGCTTCCGCATAGCCAAGGAGCTGGGCCTCAAATACTTCCTGATGCTGGATGATGACTACAAAGACATTCTGATTCGCTGGCCGGAAGGAACCAAGCTCAAAGGCAGGTCTATGGTTGGGCCGCAACTGGATGGTCTGTTCGAGGCGATGCTTACCTTCCTCGATGCTTCAGGTGCTGCTATGGTGGCCCTTGCGCAGGGCGGCGATATGATAGGCGGCGTAAATGGCGGAGGCTACAAGATGGGCCTGAAGCGGAAGTGCATGAACAGTATGTTTTGCAGGACCGATACGCCCGTAGAGTTCCGCGGAACCATGAACGAGGATGTTACCACCTACACTACCCTTGGAAGCCGTGGCGTACTCTTTTTCACGTTTATGCGCTGTCAGGTCACCCAGATTCAGACGCAGAGCCTGTCCGGCGGTATGACTGAGGCGTACAAAGAGAGCGGCACCTATACGAAGTCGTTCTATTCTGTCATGTCCATGCCCTCCTGTATCGAGATTGGGAAAATGGGAGGAAAGCACCAGCGCACCCACCATCAGATCAACTGGGATTGCTGTGTGCCGAAAATTCTGAACGAGAAATACCGAAAGGAGAGGAACGATGCAGAACATCGCAGGGAATAAGATGCTTGCCCACGTTGGCCGCATCGTGGGAGAACATAAGCCTATCACGGCAGACATCTTCCTGAATAATTTTTGCAACAACCGCTGCCCCTACTGTACATACGGACGGTGGGAACTTGACCCCGGCGCAAGAGCCATGAGCTTTGAGGACTTCCGCAAGTATGCCACCTGCCTGCAGGAAATGGGCGTGGAAGGCTTCATCTTGACGGGAGGTGGAGAGCCTACCCTTGCACCTGATTTTGACCGCATTACTGACTGGATGGACAAGAGGGGCCTGCATTATGGCATCAACACGAATTTTAACGTGCTGAAGATGCCCAAGCCTGATTACCTGAAAGTGAGCCTTGACGGTTGGGATGAGGATAGCTACGAACAGCGGCGCGGCGTGAGAAAGTACGCTGATGTTGTGAAGAACATTCAGAACTACGCTGCATGGAAACGCCAGTACAGCCCTAGAACGTCTTTGGGCATCCAGTGTGTTGTTACCTCTCCCGATGACGTTTTACGCTTCTACGATGCCAATTATGCGCTCTCTGTGGATTATATCTCGTTCCGGCCTATCGAAAGCACCGGCGGGCAGGCATACGTTATGGCTATGGCAAGGGAGCAGGCTGCAAAGACGATGGAGGTCGTGAAGGAGCTGGCGGCGAACGATGGCCGTGTTGTTCTCAATTTCAAGTGGGAACTGCTTGACCGGCAGGAAGATACCTGTACTGCATCGTGGGCGCAGATTGCGCTGAATGAGCGCGGCGAGGTTATGTACTGCTGCCACAAGCCGTATCAGATCATCGGCCACGTTCTCGACCCTGATATTTTGGAGAAGAAGAACCGGGCCACCACCGATATGGCCGGGTGTGACATTCCTTGCCGCATGACCGGCCCGAACCTGTATGCCCACGAGATGATGCTGGCACTCGCAGGCCAGAAAGATGTCTGTTTCATCTGACTTCTCCACCCTGAAAACGAGAGGAAGGTGGTGAAGTGCCAAGACACGTTTTGACCGATGAGGAGCGGAAAGCTGGGCAGTTCCAAACCGGTGAGAAAGCGGTGGAGAGCGGAAGGAAGGCCGGTATCGCCTCTGGAGAGGCCAAAAGAGCCAAGAAGAGCATGAAAGAGCTGGCAAAGCAGCTCATGGACGCTCCCGTTGGAAAAGACCTTGGAAATACCCTTGAACTGTACGGAGTGTCCAAAGAGGATAAGACGTACAGGGCCGCTATTATGGCAAGGCTGATTCAGAAGGCCCTTCTCGGTGGTGACACAACCGCTGTTCGGATGTTGGGAGAGCTGACAGGCGAACTTGGCACTGGAGCCGCCGGGGTTGATTCTGGGCCAGACTTCACCGTGGAGTATATGCCCATCTGCATCCCGGACAATGGACGGGATAAGAGAGAGGCAGCAACCATCGGCCCGCAAGCTGGCCCGCAAACCATGTTTATGGCCTCGAAAGCCGATATCGTCATTTACGGAGGAGCTGCTGGAGGCGGCAAAACATACGCTCTGCTGCTGGAGGGGCTGCGGAACAGGGGCGTAAAGGGATTCGGCGGCGTTATCTTCCGTCACTCCTATACCCAGATAACAGCTCAGGGCGGCCTTTGGGATGCCAGCCATAAAATTTACGATCTTGTGCCTGATGCAGTGCCGGGTATGACCCCGAAGCTGCATTGGACGTTTGGCAGCGGTGCCCGCCTGAACTTTGCCCACATCACGAACGATGATGACCTGAAGGGCTGGCAGGGCACAGAAATTTGTTACCTTGGCTTTGACGAGCTGACACATTTCAGCCGCAAACAGTTCCTCTATATGCTGAGCCGTAACCGCTCTACTTGCGGCATCCGGCCTTATGTTCGAGCCACCTGCAATCCAGATGCGGATAGCTGGGTGGCCGATTTTATATCTTGGTGGATTGACCAAAACACCGGCTATCCCATCCCTGAGCGCAGCGGACAGGTGCGGTATATGTGCGTTCTGAATGACACTATATACTTCGCCGGGAGCGTGGAAGAGCTGGAAAAAGAGCACGGCGTTACCCCTGAGCAGTGCAAGAGCGTGACTTTTATCGCCTCCCGCCTGCAAGACAACAAAGTGCTGATGGAGAGCGACCCCGGATATATCGCCAACCTGAATGCCCTGCTGGAAGTTGAACGAGAAAGACTGCTCAACGGCAACTGGAAGATCAAGGCGGCAGCGGGCCTCTACTTCAAGCGCAGTCAGGTCACCCTGCTGGATGAGCTGCCAAAAGACGTTATCGCATGGGCGCGTGGCTGGGATTTGGCCGCCACTGCTGAGGACGAGAACGGAGAGCCTGCCTATACCGCCAGCGTTCTGCTGGGCAAGCGGCGTAATGGCCGCTATATTGTGGCGAACGTCACCAACCAGCGGTTGTCTGCTGATGATGTCCGCACCCACATCAAACAGACCGCCCAGATGGATAAGAAAACTCACAAGCGCGTTGTGGAGAGGCTACCGAAAGACCCCGGACAGGCTGGTAAAGCGCAGGCTCAGAGCTTCGTGAAGATGCTGGCCGGGTTCCCAGTCAAGACCATTGCCGAATCCGGCAGCAAGGAGGTTCGAGCTGAGCCTTTTGCCGCCCAGTGGCAGCATGGCAATGTCGATGTCCTGCTGGCTGACTGGAACGAGATGTACTTCTCGGAGCTTGAGAGCTTCCCCGAATCCAAGTTCAAAGATATGGTCGATGCAGGCTCCTCCGCTTTTGCTGAGCTGGAGAGCAGCGCGGTGGCTACCGCACCCCCAACTTCCGGCGGGTTGCAGAAGGCCAGCTACTGGAAAAACAAATAACGAGAAAGGAGGCGAACCGCTATGAGCAAAGGCTCTGAGGAGCTGGGCCGTGTAGGTCAGCGCAGATACGGCGGCATCTTCTACGAAGAGTTCCTGCCTGAGCTGCGGGGCCGCAAAGGTGCTGAGGTATATACAGAGATGGCAAACAACGATGAGACCGTTGGTGCCATCCTTTTTGCTGTTGAGATGCTTGTGCGTCAGGCGAGCTGGAACATCGAACCGGGCGGCAGCTCCGCAAAGGATAAAGAGGCCGCAGAGTTCGTCCAGAGCTGCATGGAAGATATGGACATGACGTGGACGGACACCATCTCCGAAATCCTGTCTTTCCTCACCTATGGCTGGAGCCTGCACGAGATCGTCTATAAACGGCGCATGGGCCGCACCAAGGACAAGCGCACCAACTCCAAGTTTTCTGATGGCCTCATCGGTTGGGCCAAGCTGCCTATCCGCTCCCAAGAAACCCTGTACCAGTGGGAGTATGATGAGCAGGACAACCTCACCGGCATGACGCAGATGCCGCCGCCGGATTTTGGCCTGATTACCATTCCAATCGAAAAGTGCCTGCTGTTCCGTACCCGGAGCCGCAAGGACAACCCTGAGGGCCGTTCCATCCTGAGAACCGCATACCACTCTTGGTATTTCAAACGGCGCATTCAGGAGATAGAGGGCATCGGTATCGAGCGCGACCTTGCTGGCCTGCCTGTTATCACTGCCCCCGAAGGTGTGAATCCTTGGGATGCAGAAGACCCCGATATGGTCAAGCTCCGCACCGGGCTGGAAGCTATGGTCAAGAATGTCCGCCGGGATGAGAGCGAGGGCGTTGTGCTGCCCTTCGGATACTCCTTTGAGCTGATGAGCACCGGCGGCTCCCGGCAGTTTGATACCAATGCCATCATCGAGAGATATGACACCAAAATCAGCCAGACTGTCCTTGCTGACTTTATCCAGCTGGGCCATGAAAAGGTCGGCTCTTTTGCTTTGAGCAGCGACAAGACCAACCTGTTCGCAATGGCCATTGGTGCTTATCTGGACATCGTCTGCGAAGAGTTCAACGCGCACGGTATTCCGGGCCTGATTGACATCAACGGCGAGAAGTTCTCCGGCATCACGGACTATCCGAAGATGACCCACGGGGACATTCAGGACGTTGACCTCAAAGAGCTGTCCACCTACATCAAAGATATGGTGGGCGTGGGTGTCCTTATCCCCGATGAAGCTCTGGAGGAGTTTGTACGCCAGACGGGTGGGCTGCCCAAGCGCACCACCGATACCGTGCCTGCTGAGGCAAGGCTGCTGGATGGCCGCAGGCTCAACCCTGAGCATGCGCCGCCCAAGACCGCCGCCGGGCAGAGCGATGCTCTGGAGGATGACGAGGCGGCTATCGAGGCCGCAAAAAAGCGGCTGGGGAGGGTTGCGAATGCTGGTAAGGATTCCGCATCCCGGTGAGGTCTGGAAGGCCCGCCCCCGGCGCAGCAAGAAAAAGAGTGCGGTGCTGAAGAAGCTGGAAAAGTACCTCGTTGACGAGCAGGACGAACCCATCAAAAAGCTCTGCCGCCTCTGGGATGACCAAAAGCAAGCCCTCTCTTACAAAGAGATACGGCAAGCCGTCCTGAGGGGAGAGCTGGACGAAGATGTGTTCATGGAGTTCACACAGGACTATTCCACGTTCGTTGACAAGGAGTTTTCCGCTGTCTGGATGAAAGCTCTTTCGGCTGGAGCTATGGCACAGCCTGCCCTTCTGCAGCTCGATAAATTCTATTTTGAAACTGAGGCCCCCGGCGCAGCGCAATGGATTGCCAGCCGTGGAGCCTCTTTCGTTACCCGGAGTTCTGAGGTACAGCGGGAAGCAATACGTGCTCTGCTGGCCCAGAAGATGACCGAGGGGCACACCGTTGATGAGCTGGCCCGCCTGATTCGCCCATGTATCGGCCTGACTGCACAGCAGTCTGCCGCTACTGTGAGATATTACGAAACCGTGCTGACCTCCATCAAGGACAACCACCCCCGAATGAAAGTTGAGGCCGCCCGGACAAAAGCTCTCGAATCTGCCTCCCGGTATGCTGAGAAGGCCCACAAGTACAGAGCTGCCACCATTGCGCAGACCGAGCTTGCCTTTTCCTTCAACCAAGGCGCAGACCTTGGAATTCGGCAGGCACAGCATGACGGGCTTCTCGGCCCCATGATAAAGGTTTGGTGCACATCTGGAGATGACGCTGTGTGCGAAACTTGCGAAGCTCTGGACGGCATGGAAATCGGCATGGATGATTCCTTTAGCTATACCGGCAGGCTCCTGTTTGCCGGGCAGAAAACGCTGCCCCCGGCGCATCCTCGCTGCGGGTGTACTGTTGAATATGTCGAACAGCCAGCCGACTACTGGCAGAAAGGACACCGATGATTGCATTCAATGACCTTATCGCGGCAACGCCGCCCCCTGATACGCCCCCTGATGAAGGCGGCGTGAAGAAAAAGCACGGCCTCCGCATCGCCAAAAGAGATGATGAACGGATGCTGGCTTTTGGCTGGGCGAGCGTGGCCATCCGTGTGGATGGCGAGCAGATTGAGGACTGGCAGGAAGATATGATCGACCCGGCAGACCTCGAAAATGCTGCCTACCGTTTCGTGGAGCTGTACCGTGAAGGCGGCGAGATGCACGAGCGAGGAGATGTTGCCGTGCTGGTGGAAAGCTGCGTTTTCACCGAAGAAAAGCAGAAGGCTCTGGGCCTCGAACCCGGCACCCTGCCTGTCGGATGGTGGATAGGCTTCCATGTCACCGACAAAGATGTGTGGGAGAAGGTCAAGAGCGGCGAGTACACCATGTTCTCCATTGAGGGAGAAGCTGAGCGCGTGGAAGTCGAACAGCAATGATAATTCCAGCCGAGGGTGAAAGCTCCCGGCTGTAATTATATTCACCCTGATAGAAAGGAGGATGAACGTGGCAACAAAACTGAAGCATCTGAAAGTCACGAATGTTGACTTTGTAGATGAGGGCGCAAACCCGGACGCTTTTATCAAGCTCTTCAAACGGAAAGATGATGCCGCTGCTGAACCCGGTGCCGGAGCTGATAGCTCTGAGGGCACTGGATTCTTCAAGCGGCTTTCTTCTGGCCTTGCGAAGATGTTTGGTGTGGCGCAGGAGCCGGTAAGTGCTGAGCAGGATGTGCAGAAAAACTCTGTCGGGTTTAACGAGGCATACGGCGAGATGAAAAACCGCCGGGTGTGCGATGAGGTCTGGGATGTATGCTTTGCACTCAATCAGTCTATCTGTTCCATCCTGAACGATAACGAGCTGGATGGGGATGCGACCAAAACCGCGATGTTGGAAAGCCTTGACGAGTTCAATGCGGCCGCAAAGAACTTTGCAGAGCAGTGGTCCGCTGGCAAGGTGGCCAATGTCGTGCTGAAGAATATCCCTGTGGATGATGCAACCGTTGCTCTTGCAAAGGCTGCTGTGGATGCTATCAACGAACAGATTGAGAAGCACAATCACTCTGGGGATGCCCCCGTATCCAAGGACACTGCGGCCAAAAACAACGGCGATGAGCCGGAAGGAGACGATACCATGAAAATCGACAAGTCCAAGATGACCCCTGCCGAGCTGGCGTTTTTCGAGTCTATCGAGAAGCGTTACGGCTCTGATGAGGGCCAGACCCCGCCCGCGGCGGCCCCTGCCGCCCCTGCTGCTCCTGCTCCTGATGTGGCAAAGAGCCTGACCACTCCCGCTGCACCGGCAGCTCCGGCGGCCCCCGCATACGCCCAGCTTGACCCTGCTGTGCAGGCTGAGCTGGATTCCCTGCGCAAGTTCCGCGAGGATTCTCTCGACCGTGAGCTGCACGAGGTCGCCAAGAAGTACGCCATCATTGGCAAGAAGGAAGATGAGCTTTTCTCTGTCCTGAAGTCCATGAAGGCTGCTGGCGGCACTGCCTATAACGACTATCTGGCCGTTCTGGACGAGGCCGTGAACATGGCCAACACCTCTGCCGCCTTCACTGAGGTCGGCAAGCGTGGCAACGGCTCTGCCCCTGATGCTTGGACGCGCGCCGAGGCGAAGGCTGTGGAACTGATGAAGTCCAAGAATGTCACCAAGGCTCAGGCTCTGGACGAAGTTCTTGTGAACGACCCCGCCCTGCGTGCTGAGTGTGAGAAGGAGGGCTAAAACATGGCAGACGTTACTTTTATCGGCTCCACCATCAACGAGAGCGCAACCGTCACCTTCAAGGCGAAGGCTGAGCTGAAGGGCAATCAGGGCCTTGCTCTGGCTCTGAACGAGGGCAAGCTGGAGCTGCCCGCCGCCGGTGCAAATGTGCTGGGCCTCTCCCTGTTCACCAATGACGATGCAAAGGCTGGCGACAGCCTGACCGTTCAGGTGAAGGACATCGGCAAGTGGATTGCTGGCGGTGCTGTTGCTGCTGGTGATGAGCTGGCCGTTGATGCCGCAGGCAAGGCCGTGAAGGCTGCTGAGGACCAGTTCATCGTGGGCATTGCCCTGTCTGCTGCCGCTGCTGCTGGCACGGTTATTTCTGTTCAGCTCACCAAGTCCGGCTATAAGCCGAGCGCATCCTGAGCTGGGAAAGTGAGGTAAAAGACCTATGAGAGACAACATGAACAACGCCGCGGGCATCATGGCCGCCATTGCGAAGGGCTGGAAGCCGAACCGCTACCTGTCCAACATGAGCATGGCCGCCTTTGCTGACCCCAAAGACTACGTTGCCACCAAGATTTTCCCGATGTGCCCTGTGGCCAACACCACCGGCTTCTACTATGAGTTCCTGAAGGGCGACATCTCCCGCGACAACGTGCAGCGCAAGCCTGTCTTTGGCAAGGTTCAGCCCGCAAAGCGCGGCCACACCGATAAGACCTACAAGTGCGAGGTTGACCAGATTCTGGTTGGTGTGGATGAGATCGGCGCACTGGACTACTCCCGCTCTGGTGCCCCTGCCTCCATCGACCCGCGCCGCTCCAGCACCCGCTTCGTCAATGAGCAGATGCTGCTGCACCTTGACCTGATGTTCGCGGATAACTTCTTCAAGACCGGCGTGTGGGACAACCAGTTCACTGGCATTGCCTCCGGCACCCCCGGCGCAAAGCAGTTCCTGAAGTTCACCGATGCCAACTTTGACCCGGTGCATTTCTTCGATGAGCGTAAGCGCGAGATTCGTCTGGAGGGCCGCCGCACCCCGAACAAGCTGTGCCTCGGCTACGATGCGTATCTGGGCCTGAAGGCTCACCCGGACATTCTGGAGCGCGTGAAGTACGGCGGTTCCACCCCGAACCCCGCCACCGTCAATGAGAATGTGCTGGCGCAGCTGCTGGGCTTCAACGAGGTTCACGTCCTGATAGCTACCCACAACAAGGCAGAAGAGGGCCAGCCTGATGATATGGACTTCATCTGCGAAAGCGATGGTGCCCTGATGTGCTACGTCACCGACCACCCGCAGCTGGATGAGCCTTCCGCTGGCTACACGTTCACTTGGGATATGCTGGGCAATGGCAACTTCATGGCCATCAGCTCTTTCGAGGGCGACCCCGCTACCCATGCTGAGTTTGTCGAGGGCCTGCTGTCCACCGATATGCGCAAGACCTCTGACGACCTCGCCTGCTACCTGTCCGCGTGCGTGTAATGGAGGTGTCGGCATGAGCTATATCTGCCTGAAGGCTCTTTCTCTGGGCGGTATGACCTACCAGCCCGGTGAGGGCATCCCCGATGGTGCCATCCTGCCTTCCCGTGTGCGCTCTCTGACCTCCTGCGGCTATATCGCGGCGCAGGGCGCGGAGCCTGCTGCTGAGGCTGAGGCCCCTGCCGGTGAATCTGCTGGCGGTGTGCTGTATGTTCCCATCAAGGGCGATGATGAGTTGACCGTTCCCATCCCTGTGGATGGTGCGGCCTTTATTTTTGCCCTTCAGCAGTCCACGGCTGATGAGGCTGCTGCCATGCTGCAGGATGTCGAGGACGAGAATGTTCTCATCCTTATCCATGCCACCGACAGCCGCAAAAGCGTCCGTGCAGCGGCCAAGGCCCGCGCGGCTGCCCTGCATCCCTCTGAAGATGCAAACGGCGGCTCTGCGGCCTCCCACCCGCCCGACAAGGCATGATGAGCTGACAAGGAGCGCACTGTATGGCACGAAGCTACAATTACGACCCCTCTGCCATTGCTGAGTACGGCAAAGACAGAATGAGGTTCGAGCTGGGCGACACCGCGACTGAGGGAGGGCCTGACACCACGGCCCTGACCGATGAGGAAATTGAGGCCGCCATCTCTGCCTACCCGAAGTCGTGGAAAAGGGCCAAGCTGATGTTGCTGGAAAGTCTGGCCCACCGCTTCAGCTATGAGGTGGACACAAAGACCGGGCCGCTGACGCTGTATCTTCAGGAGCGGGCAAAGCTCTGGAAAGAGATGTACAAAGACCTCAAAAAGGAGGTCTCGCTGGGTGCCGCGTCCGTTCCGCAGCCTCCTGACTGCTGCAAGAAGCCGCCGTACTTCTACACTGGCATGATGGAGAATGACCGCACCGGGAACGTCTGGAGGCACAGACACCATGATTAACGCACGGTTTATGTACCTGAGGCCAGGAAACCTCCCGAAATCCTTTGTCATCGAGCGCGGCAAGGGCGGTCTGAAAAATGGCCGGCCTACGGTGCAGTATGACGGGGACGGAACGGAGTTCCTGAAAGGCTTCCTGACTACGGCGACTGAGGCTGACCGGGCGCATGGAACTGCTGACCACATCGTTACTCACACTGTCGTGCAGAGCGGGGGCCAGCAGGTCGAGCGGAACGACAGGCTTATCCTTGGCGATAGGGTTTTCTTCATCGTGGATGTTGACCCGGCCTGTTCCCTTGGTATAGCCACCATCTACTATGCCGAGGAAAGGACAGACGTAAAATGACAGCTCCGAAGAAAGCTCCCGGCAGGCTGAAAATCGCCGTTGACGATACTGTGAAGAAGCTCAATCAGGAGGTGGCTGCAAGGGGTGTCCACGCCACGAACGCCCTCCGTAATGCCGAGCTGGAGGTGCTGAGGGGCAAACGCTCTGGCCGCGTCTACCGCAAGCCGCACAGCAAGGCCCGGTACACGGCCTCTGCCCCCGGTGAGCCGCCTGCCCGCAGAACTGGTATGCTGCGCATGAACTGGAACGGCACTGTCGAAAGTGCCTCTTCCAGCTCTGGCATCCGCGTTTCTGCTGTTCTGGAGAGTCAGGAGAAATACTCCGTCTATCTGGAAAATGGCACCCGGCACATGGCACCCCGTCCATTCCAGCAGGAAATCGTGGACAAGGCTGCCCCTGAGATAAAGAAAATTTACAGCGAGAACTATGAGTGAAACGGAGGAAGCCGATGGAGCTTATCATCAAAGAAACCCGTGCCCGGTTCGATACTGAGGCCGTGAAGATGGGCTACGCCCTCTATGCAAAACACGCCTCTTGGGATAAGGGCCGGACTGGAGTAGTCACGGCAGTGACGGACACCACCATCATTGCCATGTTCCATCCCGGTATCGGGAATGTCATCAACCACTTCGCCATTCCTGTGGCTGAGGTTGAGCGCGGCGAGTGGGATGTCCGCTGGTCTGCTGACCTCTCCGAAGTGAACGAGCTGAAGGCTGCGGAGGTGTCTGAAGAATGACCCTCGAAGACCTGATTTACAAGCGGCTGTCTGAGGCCGAAAGCCTCACCAAATACCTTACGCGGTACACCGGGCAGCCTGCTATCTTTACCCCTGAGGCACCGGGAGACCGGGAAACCGGATGGGGCCGCGCCACGCAGTACCCGCGGGCTGTGTTCAATTTTGATATGCAGGCCGATGGGGAGCGCAAGAGTGCTGGCACTCTTTCTGTCACCCTGATTTGCCGGAACGATTCTGAGGCGGTGCCTGAGCTTATCGAACCGGCTGTCAAGAAAGCCCTGAAAGATGTCCTGCTCAAGGATGATAATGGCACCCTGTATGCCTTTGCGTGGGCGCGGACTGAGGGCTTCTCGATGACCGAAGAGAAGAACGAGCTTCTCATTGGTTCTGAAATCCGCTTCGACATCATGGAGTACCCCCAGCAGGAAACGACTGACCCTGACCCTATCATGGCAATGGCCCGGTACATCAAAAACCTGTACCCGGACAGCATTGTGGTGGGAATTGATAAGATGGCAGATGAAACCGAGGCCTCGAAAGAAGCCCCGGTTTTTTACTGCCGCCTTACCGAAATCGAGAAGCTGGAGGAAACCAACACGGCTGTCTGGATGAACGGGAAGATTGCCATCTCCCTGCTGTGTCCTGACGGGGCCACCCGCCTGAAGATGGCCGCGGCTGTCCTCAACAGTCTCTCCCTCGATGGCGAGGTCACCATGCTGGATGATTCGCCCATGTACATGGAGCGGCTGACTGCAAACCTCAAATCCGACTACCTGAAGGACGGACAGATCTTCGTCACTGGGCGATATGGTCTGCTCCGCTACAAGGCCGTTGGCTACCCGCTTAGACACCCCAACATCAATTACTAGGAGGTATGACCTATGGCAACGAAAAACGCTGCTGCTGACCCTGTGCAGGCCCCTGCTGAGGCTGAGTACACCGTCAGCGAGTTCGCAGCGAACTCCATGACCCTGTTCGGCGCACGGAAAGAGTGTGTCGAGGCGGCCATGAAGTCCGCAAATGTCACGAGCTGCCCTCTCTCCAAGGCAAAGGAGATTGTGGCGGCCTTTATGAGCAAGGAGGTCAAGTAATATGGCTGGAAGCTATACCCCTGGCGAAAAGAAGGTTCGCCCCGGTGCGTACTACCACATCGGCAAGAAGGGCACTGGCGATACCGCCGGTGCCGTGAATGGCGTTACTGCTGTTCTGTTCCGCGCTGACTTTGGCCCGCTGGGCAAGGCCGTGGAGCTGTCCTCTGATGAGAACTACACTGACACCTTCGGTGATGCCCTGACCACGGATGCCATTGCGCAGGCTGTGGCCGGTGGCGCAAAGACCATCGTTGCTGTGCGTGTTGGCTCTGGCGGCACTGCTGCTACCATCGACCTGAAGGACAACGGCGGCTCCCCGGCTGCTGCTGTCACCCTGACCGCCAAATACCCCGGTGCGAAGGCTCTGACCTGTACCGTCCGCAAGACGCTGGCAGATGAAACCGTCAAGGAGTGCATCATCTACTCTGGCACGAAGCAGCTGGAGAAGGTAGAGTTCGAGGCTGGTGCTGGCGAGGCTGGCGCACTGGCTGAGGCTTTTGCGAGCTCCAAGAACTTCACCGCCACCGTCAAGACTGGCCAGCAGGCCAAGGAGCTGGCTGATGTGTCGCAGACCCTGTTCACGGCTGGCACCAACCCCGCTGTCAACAACGCTGCGTACTCTGATGCTCTGGAGCTGGTGGAGCCTTTCGAGATCAACACCCTGTGTGTGGACACCGAAGAGAACTCCGTCCATCTGCTGGTTCAGTCCTTCATGTCCCGCATGATGGACGTGGGCAGCCTGATGACCGCTGTTGTTGGTGAGAAGAAGTCTGTTGACCTCGACACCCGCATGGGCCATGCTGCTGCCTTCAATGACGAACGCATGATGTACGTTCTGAACGGCTCTGCCCAGTATGGCGATACCATGCTGGATGGCTACCAGACCGCCGCCCGTCTGGCTGGTCTGATTGGCGCGACTTCCGCAAGCTCCTCCCTGACCCACACCGTTATCAACGGCTTCTCTGGTCTGGGTGAGGCTCTGTCCAATACCCAGATCATCAAGGCCGAACAGAAGGGCTGCATCGTGCTGAGCATGAACAAGTCTGGTCAGGTCTGGATTGACAGCGCAATCAATACCCTTGTTACCCCGCCTGCTGACCGCGATGAGGGCTGGAAGAAGATTCGCCGCACCAAGACCCGTTACGAGCTGATTCGCCGTTGCAACACCGCCAACGACAACATGGTTGGTAAGGTTGACAACGATAATGCTGGCCGTGCTGCCATCATCAGTGCCCTGCAGTCCATTGTCGATGAGATGGTGGCCGAGAGCAAGCTGGTGTCCGGCACCGTGGCCCTGAACCCTGCGTACATCCCCAACGGTGACAGCGCATGGTTCCAGATTGATGTCATTGACAAGGATTCTGCCGAGCACATCTACACCGACTTCCTGTTCCGTTTCGCAACCACGGACGGTGAGTGAGAGGAGGAAACCTAAATGCGTAATACTTCTTCCGCAAGCGATTCTCGCCGCACCCGTTCCGGCAAGGATGCTTCCGTCTATAACGAGAACGGCGTTATGGTGGCGTATATCGAAACCTTCAAATCCACCGTGAACTTTGCCAACTCTAAGTACAAGGTTCTGGGTGATATGCAGGAACACGCCACCCCCGGCAACTACACCGTCACCCTGAGCTTCTCTGCTATCACCATCAAGAGCGAGGAGTTCTTCACAGACATCATGGAGGCTATGGAAGTCGGCGAATCTCCCCGCTGGAACATTCAGGGCGCACTCGGTGGCCGCGATGGTGATGAGGAGCGCGTCATGTACCGTGACGTTCTGCCTGATGGCGACATCGACCTCCAGAACTACACTGTGGGCGACACCATCAAGCGGCAGTTTAACTGCTTCGTCAACAAGCCCCCGAAGCTGGCAAGCCTGCTGGGCAATCAGGCTGCATAAGGCTTCCTGAACTCGATACCCGATTTTTAACCCGCATGAGGGGAGGCAAGGAGCTTCCACTCATGTTTATTTTTATATCATGACAAGGAGACATTTAAGATGGCTGACTTTAAGAAAGGCGTTTCCCTTATGACCCCCGAAGCTGCTGTGCCTGAGGTCGATGACACCGAGTATACCGAGGAGGAGGCCAAGAGCGTTGTCAAGGCCAATGAGGAGAACTTTATTCAGGGCCTGATTGATGCCGCTGGCTTCAATGAAAACGAAACCCAGCGGCTGGAAATCGTGCGCGATGGCCGCCTGTTCTTTGCCTTCAACATCCACCCCCTGACTGCCGCCGACTACAACCGCTGCAAGGAGAAGCATACCAAGTATGTCCGCAGCAAGCAGCTTGGCATGAAGCTGCCCGAAACCACCGACAGCGTGAAGTACCGCTCTGAGATCATCTATCAGGCCACCACCGAGGATGACCGCAAGAAGCTGTGGGGCAACAAGGCTATCTGGAACGCCCTGCTCGAAAAGGGCCTCCAGATTATGGGCCCGCTGGATGTCATCGAGTACTGCCTGAAGGCTGGCGAGAAAGACCGCATCATTGATGCCATCGACAAGCTGAGCGGCTTTGAATCTGATTTGGAGGAAGTCACAAAAAACTGATTCAGTCCGGCGGGAAGCTGTGCCTGCTGCATCACATCTTCCAACGTACCGGCATAACCCCTGACGAGTTCTATCTGAAACCGCCCGGAGTGCAGGCTTTTATGCTTGCGTCCATGCGGGTAGCTATTGAATCCATGCAGAAGGGAGGGGACGAAGATAGCTGAAACAATCCGAATTGAAATCCCTATTGAAACCGTGGACAAAACCGACCCCGGTGTGTCCAACGCTACCAAGAAGCTGGGAAGTCTGGGCGATGCTGCTGATGCGGCAGGCCAGTCCATTGATAGGAGCCGCGAATACGTCTCGAAATTCGATGAGCAGGCCAACAAAACCCAGATGAACCTTGCGAAATGGGCCAAGGAAAAGTACCAGATTTATCTGGAGGCCAAAGAGAACATCTCTCCTGTCCTTGACACCATCAACGGCGGCGTAAAGTCGTTGGCTGGCAAGACGTGGAGCTTCACCCTGAAGGCTCTGGACTTTGCCACCACGCCGGTTAGAACCCTGTTGAATCTGTTAAAAAATCCCCTGCTTCAAGCGGGGGCTTTTTTCGGGGTAAGTCTGGGCCTGACTGACACCATCAACACGCAGAAGGACTTCGAGGCTGCTATGTCTCAGGTGCAGGCAACGAGTGGAGCTGATGACAGCGAGCTGGAGCAGCTGACCAAAAAGGCTGAGGAGATGGGCGCGACCACCAAATTCACCGCTTCCGATTCTGCTGAAGCCATGAATTATATGGCGATGGCGGGCTGGAAAACGGAGGATATGCTGGACGGTATCACCGGCATTATGAATCTGGCCGCAGCCGCGAACGAAGACCTCGGCACGACCTCTGACATCGTGACGGATGCCCTGACCGCCTTCGGAATGTCTGCCTCGGACTCTGGGCATTTTGCTGATGTTCTGGCTCAGGCCAGTGCAAACGCAAATACCAACGTCTCGATGCTGGGTGAGTCGTTCAAGTACGTTGCCCCCGTTGCGGGTGCTATGAAGTATTCCGTGGAAGATGTCTCGCTTGCTCTGGGCCTGATGGCAAATGCCAGTGTTAAGGGTTCGCAGGCCGGCACTTCCCTGAAAACCTCCATCGCCAACATGGCTGCCCCAACCGATAAGATGCAGGGTGCTATGGACAAGTACGGCATCTCCCTGACCAAACGGAATGGTGAGATGAAGTCTTTCAAAGAAGTTCTGGATATGCTGCGAGCCAACCTCGGCGGCCTGTCTGAAACTGAGCAGACTGCGGCGGCAAGCACCATCTTCGGCAAAGAAGCTATGGCCGGTATGCTGGCTATCATCAACGCTTCTACCGAGGATTATGAGAAGCTGACGCAGGCCATCTACAACGCCGATGGTGCTACTGAGAAGATGGCCAACACCCAGCTCGATAACCTGTCCGGCTCCATCACGTTGCTGCAGTCTGCTGTGGATGGCGTGAAAATCAGCTTTGGCAAGCGGTTGAACCCCTACGTCCGTTCTGTGGCTGAGGGCCTGACCGCTGCCATGCCTGACATCGAAGTCGCCCTGAGCGACTTTATGGACTTCGTTGACCGCAAGTACGATGTCATGCAGGCCAAGATGCAGAAACTGACCGCGTCCGATGAGTGGCAGAACGCCGACTTTGGCGGGCGCGTGAAGCTGGCGTGGGATGAGATCGTCTCTGAGCCTTTCAAAGAGTGGTGGGGTTCCACCGGCAAGTCCATAGTATCTAACATCGCCGGAGATGTGGGCCGCGGCATTGGCTCTGGCATCGGTGCTGGGTTGATGATGCTGCTGGGCATTGATGTGTCCGATTCTGTCAACGAGGGCGAATCTGTGGGCAAGGCTTTTGCCAAGGGCTTCTCTGATGGCTTCGATTTCGATGCCATCAAAGATGGTCTGTTCTCTGGCATCGGCAATCTGTTTTCCAGTGCTGGGAAGCTGCTGCCGGGCGGTAAGAGCGCAGACCTCGGCTCTGTGGTATCTGCTGCCATCATCGCCAAAGCTGCTATGCCCGCTGTGAGTGTCGGCAAAGATGTCTGGACTATCGGCAAGGGCATTTTTGGCGCACAGGATTCCCTCGGCGGCGCATCTCTGGTCGGAACCATCGCAGGCTCCACCGGCAATGCTATGGTGGCCGGAACTGGTGTTCTGGGCAGCCTTGCAAACGTGGGCTATGCTGTGGGCGGCGGCAGCAAGGCTGGGCTGTACTTTGGCAACTCCGCTGGTGCCCTGCCTGGCGGCATGGCTGCTCTGGAAGGTGCTGGGGCTGTGGCCGGTGCCGTTACCGCTGGCGCAACCCTGATTAGTGCCGGTATTGATGCCTACACTGCCATGAAGTCCAGTGACAAGGACAAGCAGGCCGCCTATGGGCAGTCTGCTGCATGGAAAGCTGGCGGCGTAGCCACTGGTACGGCTGCCGGTGCCATGCTCGGCTCTTTTATCCCCGGTGTGGGTACCGTTGTCGGCGGCCTTGTTGGTGCTGGCATTGGCGGCCTGACTGGGTATGTAGAGGGCAAGCGTATCAAAAAGGAGTATCAGGAGAGCGCGGAAGCTGAGGCCCTGACCAACGAGAAGCTCCAGAAGGTCTACGAAATCACCGGTTCTTCCACCGATAGCGTGAACTTCAAAACCAAGTCTTTGACAGAGGCACTGAAGGACACGACCGTGACCACCGAGGAGTTTAATACCATGCTCCAGAGGGCCGTGTCTGATGACCTCATTGAGCATTTTGGCAGCCTGCACCTCTCCCTGACTGAAATCAAAGATGTGGCTTCCTCCATTGCCTTCAACGGCATGGAAAGCCAGTTCGATGATTATGCAAAGTCTGTGGAGAGTGCAGCGAACTCTCTGTCCTCCGTAAAGTCTGCCTTCAGTGACCTGAAGAAAGAAAACTGGAAGCTGAGCCTCGGCGCACCTGTGACGGAAGCCGATGTGAAGGAATACCGCTCCAGCATCGACCAGATGCTGTCCAGCACTGCTTCCTACCTTCAGGACAAACACTACGAGGCGAATCTGGCCTTCAAGCTCATCATGGGCGAGGATGCCAACACGGATGGTCTGGATGCTACCTATTCCGCTATTGATGCCCAGTTGGATGAGCTGAAGGAAAAGCTCAACACCGCCATTGATGCCAACATCAAACTGAACGGCGGCGTTCTGAAGCTGGACAGCGACAGCGAAATCCTGAGCTTGCAGCAGCAGATTCAGGATATTACGAATCAGGTGAGCACGGCGCAGGAAAACGCCAAGTTTGATGCCCTGAAGATCAAATACGGCGGGGCGGCTCTGGATTCTGAATCCTTTGCCAGCCTGCAGGAGGAGCTGAAGAACACCGTCAGCAGCATGACCAGCCAGTACGATGATGCTCTGGAGGTCAATCTGACCAACCTTCGCCTCCAGCTTGACCGCGGAGACATCGACCAAGATAAGTTCAACCGCCAGCTTCAGGCCTTGACTGATGGCTATAATGCCCAAGTCTCCGACCTTCAGGTGCGGGTTGAATCCTTCCAGCTGGATTCCATTGCCGAGGCTTACAGCTCCGCTCTGGACGGTATCTTGCCTGACCTGAAGGGCACGACATCCGAGAAGCTGCAGCAGGCCATGGACGCTGCCCTGAAGGAAAAGCCCAACGTGGCCGACTGGACGAACTCTGATGTCGTTGAGTGGTTCGACCTGAACGGCATGGATGCCGAAACGCAGGCGGCCCTTGTGCAGCTCCTGAAGTCTGTTGCGGACTCTATGCCCGCTTCGTTTGCTGATTCCATCCGAAACAGTGGCCTGAGTAATGCCACCCGGGATGCTGCTCAAAATGAAATTGATGCAGCCTTCAAGGATGACTTCAACACAGAGGCAAAAATCAACGTCACTGAGCGAATTAAGCTGAACGGTGGCGTTGCAAGCTCCTACGCCGCATCTTCCGGCGTTGTGACCACTACGCCTTCCGGCTCTGGTTCCGGCAGCCGCCTCCCGTATGCTGCTAGAAACAACAGCATTATGGCTGGAGGCTCTGGGGTGTTCCCGTCCAGCCCGTCCAACATCAGCGGCCACGCAACTGGCGGCATGGTGAATGGCCGCGAGCTGTCTTGGGTCGGTGAAGAAGGCCCGGAGATGATTATTCCTCTCGTTCCCGCAAGACGTGAGCGGGCCGTTGAGCTGTACCAGCAGGCAGGAGAAATCCTCGGCGTGACTGCCCATGCAAATGGTGGTCTGGTTGGCTCCGGTTCCAGCAGCTACATAAGCCCGGTGACCGGTAACTATACGGACAGCTACTATGACGGCCACACGAGCCGCCACAATGAGTTTTCCTCCGACACGGTGGATTATCTGTCTCAGACCGTAAACGAGGCTCCTGTATCCTCCAATCTGTTCTCCGACGATGATTCCACCACGTTCACAAGCTCCAGCACTCAGAACGTGGCCTCTACCTCCCAGAATGTGACCGTGCGGCCTGAGGTCACCGTCAAAGTTGATGTGAACCCTGAGTTCAACATCACCGGCGGCGAGAAGTCCGAAGATGAGATCATGGCTGTTATCCGGCGGCACATGAAAGAGATGGCAGACGAGATTGGCGGCGAGCTGGCTACCAAGCTCGATGAGGTGTTCTCTAATATGCCGCTGAAGGGGGTGAACGCATGATTTGTCTGATTCCTGCAGGAGATGGTACCCCGTTCTTTTTCACCCCTCTGCCTGAACAGGTGGAGGTGAAGTACGGGGCCAAGTACCAGACCTTCGACACCATTTCCCGCGGTACTGTGAAGGTGCCGCGCGGAACTGATGTCACGGAGGTTTCTTGGAGCGGTGAATTTTTCGGATTCCAGCGCCGGAATGAAACCATCGTAAATAGGCTGTTCTGGATGCTCCCGGCCACGGCCCGCGGTATCATCGAGGAGTATATCGAAAACGAAACGGTTCTGACCCTTATCATCACGGATATTTGGCTGAACATTGACGTTACCATATCTTCCTTTGATGTGACCGGGTACGGCGCGTTTGGAAACCTGAAGTACACCATCTCTTTTGCGCAGAAAAAGCCCCTCGAAATCTACACAACGGATGAGCTGAACACTGATTCGTATGTGAAGAAAACCAACCCGCGCACTGACCTTGCGGCGGCCAGCACCGGCTCCGGCCAGAGCTATACCGTCAGCAGCGGTGACAGCCTCTGGAAGATTGCCCAGAAGCAGTACGGGGATGGCTCCAAGTGGAAGAAAATCTACGATGCCAATAAAGATACGATTGAGGCTGCTGCCAAAAAGCACGGCAAAAAGAGTAGCGACAGCGGCAAGTGGATTTACCCGGGAGCCTCCCTGATTATTCCGTAGGAGGCTGCTCATGGTCGATGTTGCGAAGCTGAAGTACAGCGTTTCCGTTGTCGGTGATGATGGAACGCAGTACAACATCAAGAACTATATCGAGGCTCTGGGCTGGGAGGAGGCCAACAAGGAAATCTCCATGCGGCTGACCTTTAAGGCCCGGAATGATGATACCTCGAAGGGCCAGCTCTCCAGCATCGTGAAGCTGGGGAGCCTTATCGTGGTAACTGCCAGCGATGGCGGTTCCTTCAACGGTGAGGTGGCCCGTGGCTTTGTGGAGAAGTGGAACCCCCAAGACCGCAACTCTGCTTCCGACCTGTCCTGTATCTGCTATGATGAGCTGTACAAGCTGCAAAAGAGTCAGGACAACGTATATCTGCCTGATGGCACCGGCACACAGTCCGCAATCCAAAAGATTCTGGACGGATGGGGCGTTACCCTTGGACAGTACAAGGGGCCAAATGCCACGCATGGAAAGCTGACCTTCAAAAACAAGTACCTCTCGGACATCATGCTGGAGCTGCTGGATGATGCCGTAAAGAAGGGCGGCGAGAAGTGTGTTATCCGGGCCACGAAGGGCAAGGCCGAAATCGTTCCCCTTGGCGGCAATGATGACGTCTACGTTTTCAAGCTGGACAACACCATTTCTGTCAGCAACAGCCTCAGCACCGAAGACCTTGTGACGAGGGTGAAGGTGGTTGGGCAGGAGAACAAGAGCGGCCAAAGCAAGGTGGAGGCCACGCTGGATGGCCTCACCCAGTACGGAACACGGCAGCGTATCTACCGCCGTGGCTCGGATGAAAAGCTGGCTGATGCTAAATCTGCGGCGCAGGCCATTCTCGATGAGGACGGCAAGGTCGTTGAGGAGGTATCTGTCAATACGCCGGACATCCCATGGCTGCGGAAGGGGTATCTCGTCTGCCTGAAAGCTGGCACATCGCAGGGCAACTACTATGTGCGCGGCGTTGTGCATAATGCGGAAAGCCTGACCATGACACTTGACCTTCTGAAGGCCCCCGATGAGGGCAAAGACACCGGCGGCAAGCACTCTGTGGGTGACGTTGTGAGTTTTCACGGCGGCACCCATTACGTCAGCAGCTATGCTGATGCGAAGGGCTACAAAGCTACTGCTGGAAAGGCAAAAATCACCAAAGACCCTTCCTGCGCAAAAAATGGTGGAGCGCACCCGTGGCACCTTATCCATGTTGACAGCTCCAGCAATGTGTACGGGTGGGTGGATGAGGGCACGTTCGATTAGGAGGTGAACACCCGTGGATATGGATTCCAGCCCCGGCACAAACAAGCTGGGGCTGACCATTGCAAAGCGCATTGGAAAGCAGATGGAGGGCGAAAGCTCTCTTGTGCTGGACTTTGGCGAAATCAAGGATGACGAGAGCCTACTGACGAATACCTTCCCCATACCCATCCCGAAGGGCGAGTACCACGTTTTGCGGAGCCTGACCTACGGGAAGGTTGGTGACATCCTTGCCAAGACGCAGAACATTGGCAGCCCAGGCAGCGGCGAACATGACCACAAGACCTTTGTGCTGAGCAGTGTTCACGGCCCTGTGAAGGGAACTATCGGCACCCCTGCTTCCGGCCAGCCTGACCCTCCAGACCCGCCGCAGAGCAGCGCGGGAGGTGGTGGCCCTGAAGGTGCCCACCAGCACCATGTTCTCGTACCTGAGAAGATGCGGAGCCTGAAGCCGGGTGACCGTGTTCTTGTGGCATGGGTGCAGAATGAGGCTGTTGTCATTGATATTGTGGTCAGCTCGTAAAGGAGGTGGGCACAATGGCCCAAAAGTTATACCAGACCTTTGAGGTGCCGGAGATCATCAACGAGGAAGAGCAGCTCGATAAAGAGTACCACCGCAGCATGAAGTGGAACCCTGAGACTGGCGATTTTGTTCGGGATGGCTCCAACCGGGTGCTGGACTGTGACGGGCGCGAAGCGTTCATGATTTGGTGCTTTAAGGTGGCCCAGACTGAGCGGTACCAGTGCCTGGCATACCCGCGCTCCATCGGCACGGAAATGGAAGCCGTGAAGGATGATGACCGGGAGGTGGCGCAGTCTATGGTGGAGCGCACCATCACCGAGGCCCTGAAGGTCAACCCTCGCACAGAATACGTCCGTAACTTCGAGTTTAGCTGGAACGGTGACGAGTTGCACTGCTCCTGCGTGGTGAAGGGCGTAAACTGGGGCGAGTTCCAAATTTCAATCTGACCGAAAGGAGATGATGCACTACGCAGCCTGAATTTAATACCCCGGACTTCATGGAGGGCACATCGGCTGATGAAATCCACCGCAGGATGATGGCCGAGCTGCCCGATGATATTGACGATATGCCCGGTGGCTTCCCCTACGATATGACGCGCCCGGCTGCTCTGGAGAAGGCCGAACTCATCAACTTCCATCTGGCCCGCGCCCTCATGATTGCCTTCCCGCAATTCGCGTGGGATGAATGGCTCGACCTCCACGGCCAGCAAGTCCACCTGACCCGTCACGAGGCTGCCCGTGCTACTGGCACTGTGACCGTCACCGGCTCTGCTGGTACGGTTCTGGCTGCTGGCACGGTGTTCTGTACCACGGCCACGGATGATGGCCCTTCGATTGAGTTCCAGTCGAATGAGGCCGCAACTATCCCTGAGGGCGGCAGCGTTGACATCGAGGTGACTGCTGTTGAAGCTGGCGCCAACTCCAACGTAAAAGCTGATACCGTGATTCTGATGCTCAAGCCTATCAACAACATCACGGCCATCACCAACAAGGAAAGTATCACCGGCGGTACTGAGCGCGAAACCAACGATGACTTCTACGACCGCATTGCTGTGGAGTACAGCAACAGCATGACCTACCTCGGCAACGACACCGACTACAAGCGGTGGGCGAAGGAGGCTGGAGCTGGTGACTGCATCGTTGACCCCGCGTGGAAAGGCCCCGGCACTGTCCGGCTGGTGCTGGTGGATGGCAACGGCCAGCCTGCGAACAAGGAGCTGCTGGATGCGGTGTTCAACCACATCGTATCTCCTGATGACCGCGCTGCCCGCCTGCTGCCCACCGGCTGCGCAGAGCTGACCTGTGCCGCCGCAACCACCGTGAAGGTGGACTACACCTGTACTGGCCTTATCTATGACAGCGAGCATACCACCGTTGAGGAGATCGCCTCCCAGTTTGAAGAGCTGGTCAAGGCTCTGTATGCTGAGGCAAAGGAAAATGGTGTCCTGCGCTACAACGATGTTCGCCCGCTGCTGGCTGACATCCCCGGCGTGACAGACTTCTCCACCTTCCTGATGAACGGCAGCATGAATAACATCACGCTGGCGAATATCGAGTACCCTGCCACCGGCACGGTAAGTTTCAGCTAGGAGGTGCAGCAGGATGAGGGCGAAGAAAGTTGACCTCGAAAATTTTCCCACCAGTGAGAGTGCCCAGCGAATGTTGGCCTCGGTCACCCCCGGCTTCTATGACAAGTCCTATGTTGGCAAGTGGCTGTATCAGGTCATGGGCCTTGAATATGACGAGGCCGAAAAGCTGATTGCTGAGGAGCTGCCCCTGCAGTTCTTCCCCGAAACGGCAACGTGGGGCCTGATGTACCACGAAGTCAAGTGGGGGCTGCCTGTGCGCGACTACCTCTCCTACGATGAGCGCAGGAAGCTCATCTATGAGAAGCGCGACCAGCGCGCCCCGATGACCCCTTACCGCATGGAAACCATGCTTGCCAATGTCACGGGGTTCTGGGCAAACATCTGCGACATCCACGATGGCGGCAAGTATGGCTACAAGGTGAGCCATCCCAATACCTTTATCGCGGTGTTCGTGGGCGAAGGAAGCCTGAATACCAAGGCCGTAAAAAGGCTGCTGGATGCTGCCAAGCAGTCCCACACGACCTATACGATGATTGACCGCATGGACACCGTTCTCGACAGCTCTACTCTGGAGCAGATGCTCTTGCGAAACATCAATATCAAAGCCGCCATTCCGTTCTGGAGGGCGGCTTTACTTGATGGCAGCGGTCATCTCGATGGCTCTATGCTGCTGGGTTCCATGCGCGAGTATGATTTGCGGCTGGGCCTGATGTATCGTCAGGGCGAGTTTTACACCCCGCAGAGCGTTGACCTGAGCAGGCTGAGGTTTTACCTCCAGTATGGAGTTTCTGAGCAGTACACCCGCCCGCAAGTGCGGCAGAGCATGGCCGTGTATTTCTGGCCTGCCCTGCGGCTCGATGGCTCTGTGCTGCTGGATGGCTCCGAGGGCCTGTTCTGGTCGCGGCAGGAATGGCCTGCCAGTATCAAGTACAGGCTGGGCCAGTTCGTCACCCAGAATGATGCTCTCATCCACCGGCTGAGGATTCCGCTCAGGGCTGAGCTGTCTGAATCCTATGCAGGCCGGATGAAGTACGAGGGCGAAGTCCACTTCTGGACAACCCTGAAGCTGGACGGCTCCGCAAAGCTGGATGGCAGTGAGCTGCTGGATAAATCCCGGCAGCCGTGGCCTGTTGCCGCTGCTGTGGCGGTCTCCGCTCCCCGCATGGCCGAGGAAATGGAGAACGTCACTGTTATAACCCGGAAAGACCTTGCGTACATGGACGGTTCCCTACGTCTGGATGGCACAAGGATTTTGGATTCTGAATACCACAAGGAGGCTATCTGATGGCAAAAAATGTGATTATCACCAAGACCGCCAGAAAGAAGCTGGTGCAGGCGAGAGCGGGCATCATCACCCTGCCCAAAATCGTTGGCATGGCTTTTGGTTCTGGCGGCGTTGACAGCAAGGGGGCCGTGGTTCCTCCTACTGACAACCAGACGAAGTTGACTGCTGAGCTGTACCGCAAGGCGATTGACGGGTATAGTGTCCTGTCTGACACCTCTATCCGTTATGAGTGTACCCTGAGCGAGAGCGAGCTGGCTGGAAAGAGCATCAGCGAAATCGGCCTGTATGATGCCGCCGGTGATTTGGTCTGCATCAAGACCTTTACCGCCAAGGGCAAGGATGACGACATCCAGATGACCTACACTCTGGATGACGTATTCTGAGCCGGGAGGGACGCAGCATGAAAAAGTATACTGTTGACCCCAAGACCGCGGCGTATTCTGATTCTATCGAGATCACCGAAACCACCGATACGAACCACGCCGATAATATCAATCAGGCCCCGAAGCAGCTGATGGCAAACACGGCCGAAAACCACCGGCGCATTATCGCCATTGAAAACCGTAAGGTGCAGGCCGTCTACGATACCACCGATGGCGGCCTGAACTTCATCGTTAAGGAGGACTAAAACATGGCAGATACCGTTATCAATTTCCCTCGTGATACCACGCTGAAGCAGCTGAACGCAATCCAGCGCGCCGCTGCTGCTGGCTGCTCTACTCCCGGCGCGGCTGACCTGTGCTACAAACATCTGGTGGCCTGCGCTACTACCAAGGATGAGGTGGACAGCCTGTTCGTGGAGTGGTGGAAGGCCCAGTACGATTCCACCAAGTACACCAAAGTGCAGATGCTGGAACGCTGGTTCGGCAATGTGCTGGAGGATGACCGCGTTCACGGCTGCACCGTGCCCCTGTATGCCACCAGTACCTCTGCCATTGGTGAGCTGACCGATGACAGCGTGGGCCTTGTCTGCAAGCCTGCTACCGCTTCCGACCCGGGCCGTGATGACTTCGCCCGTCTGCCTCAGTTCTGGTGTCTGGAAGTCGCAGCCGAAAAGAAAGAGGATGGCAGCCACGAAATCTTCTATGTCGAGCATATCGACGATTTGGATGATGTGCGTTCCGGCGAACATCTGTGCTGGGTGCTCCAGAAGAACACCTTTGTCCGTGAGTGGCGTGAGAATGGATACCAGCACCTCCAGATGAAGTGCCACCAGACCACCGGTTTCAAGCAGTGGCGTGAGGGCAAGGACCGTACCGGCCATGTCTACGCATATATGGCCCACCCGAAGTATTATGCTGGTAAGGTTGGCGGCAAAGCTTCCTGCGGCACCGGTTTGGCTCCCATCAACTATACCAGCCATACCTCTGGCGTAGCCCTGTGGCGCACCCGTGGCACCCAGTATTCTGGTGCTTCTGGAGCGATTGCAAAGTTCCTCGACCGCATGATGCGCCTGAAGTATGCCAAAAAGGGCAACTCCGGCACCATTGAAGGCTGCTCCTCCTATAACTTCCAGTACAAGGCGGCCGTGGCCGAAACCGGTGTGAAACGCTTTATCCTGACCACCGCGCAGGCGGCAAACCTGTTCGTGGGCAGTGCTGTTTCCATCGGTACTGATACTGACAATTCCACCGACCGCAACGTGGCCGATGTTCACGATATTGCCACGGAAATCCGCATCACGGCCATTGAGCCTGTGACCATCTCGGAAACTGAGTATTCTGCCGTCTATGTGGATGTCGCAGAAGCCTTTGACACCGTGAAGGGCCAGACCCTGCTCAGCACCATGCCTTACTTCTCCGGCTGGAATGATGATGTGCAGGGCACTGATGGCAGCAAGTACAGCGCAACCTCTGGCAAGGAGCCGGGCCTGCTCCAGAAGATCGAATTCCAGAACGGTTCCTACCTGATTATCAGCGATGAGATTTGGCAGTGGGGCAAGGATTCCAACGAGGACTTCACCCTCGACTGCTATGTCTGCAAGGACCAGAGCAAGGTATCTGGTACGGCTGTCACTGAGGATTATGTCAAGCAGGAGGGCCTCACCCTGACCTTCCCGAAAGACAACACCAACTGGCGTTGGCAGTGGATTGAGGACACCGACTGCGGCGATGTTGAGTTGCCTTCCGGCGTGAACGCATCCGGCAGCGGTGTCGGCTGTAAAGCTGGCCTCGTTGTCTTTCCCGCTGCCTCTGGTCTCCGTGCCGGTTGTCTCTGGAGTTACCTCAATGGCGGTGGCTACTGCGGCGTGGCCTGCCGCTACTCGGGCGTTTCGCTGGGTAACGCGAACTGGCACGGCTCTCTGGGCGCGGATGGTTTGAACGGGTAACGAGCAGGGTGAATTGTCCGGCACCGCCCGGACAAGAGGGGCCGCAAGCCCCTCTTTGTAACTGCATTCTCAGGATTTTGCAAAACCCTGAAAAGGGTGCTGCGGTGTCAGGGAGCTGGCCTCAATGTCAATCCCGCTGCCTCTGGTCTCCGTGCCGGTTGTCTCTGGAGTAACCTCAATGACGGTGGCAACTGCGGCGTGGCCTGCCGCAACTCGAACAATTCGCTGGGTAACGCGAACTGGAACGGCTCTCTGGGCGTAACTGGATGCAAGGTTAGAAATGGGCGTTTCTCTTTCATTGCACCGCAGTATCCTCGCTTATGTGCGAAAATTGCCTGAAACCGGCAGCGGCTGGTACCGCAAGGGAAGGCTGCTGATAGCAACCAGATGCTTTTTATCAGAAAGGTGGAAATACCACGATATCGAAATGCAAACCCGCCGAGGTGAATGTTGAATCGGCAAAATTCAATCTGCCTGCTGTTTTCCGCGCCTTCAGCAAGGGGAAGCTGGGCAGAGCTGACTTCCGGCGTGAGCTGGTAAAGACAGGATATATCACAAAAAGGGAGCTGGCCCTCGAACGACTGGACAAGCACGGCTGTATGCCAAAGACTGCCCGCGCGATTCGCGCCTATGATGAGGAGCTGACCGCCTGCATTGTGAGGCGTGACCTGAACCTTTTGCCGATTCGCTGTTTTCAGCGTGTGGATGGACTGACCCAAAAGCTGAGAGACATCTGTCAGGAAAGCCCGAAGCAACAGGTTATGGAGTACATCGCAGTGGAGGCTCTGCATCCGCTGTTCCGTGCAAAGTTCCTGCCTGTGCAGTATGGCAGCGTTCCTGGCAGAGGCCAAGCTCTTGGCAAACGGAAGATTGAGCGCATCTTGCGCAAAAAGCTCACTGGCAAAACCGATGTTGCGAAGGGAGATGTCAAAAAGGCATACCCCTCCGTGACTGTCGAGTGCGTGATGAGGCTGCTGCGCAAGGACATTGGCAAAAATAAGGTGCTACTGTGGTTCGTGGCTGCCCTGATGGAGAACTATCCGGGCTGTCATCTCTGCATTGGCTCTTATCTTTCCACATGGCTTTTCAACTACGTTATGTCCTATGTTCTCCGCTACATCCTGAGCCTCGAACAGTGCCGCCGCGGGAAGTCTGACCGCTATGTCAAGGCTCTTGTCTGCTATGCAGACGATACCTCCATCTACGGCAGATTTTCACAGCTTGTGAAGGTCATCAAGAAGGCTACGCGATGGGCGAAAGCTGCCCTTGGCCTGAATCTCAAACCCGCATGGCAAGTCTACCACATCGCCTCTTTTGAGGAAGAAAAAGCCATGAAGGAACTCCGTCAAGCTGGATGCCATAAGCGCACAGATGGCGTTGACATGATGGGCTTTGTGGTCCGTAGGACTTACACCATCATCCGAGGCCGCGTGTTCCATCGCATCCGCAGGCAGACACTGAGGGCGTGGGACGATGTGAAGAAGCTGGGTTTTCTTCCGTGGTGGAGGGCTGCCCGCATAGCCGCCTACAAAGGCTGGGTGAAGTATTCCGATAGTGTCCACTTCTCTGTTAAGTATAGTTTTTCTAAGCTGCTGCAGCTTGCCCGTGTGAGCGTGAGCCAGCACAACAGGAAGGAGATCATCAAGCATGAGCAAAGAATTTTACGAGAAGCAGCCTGCTGCTGTTGAGGTGTACCCGGTTAGCACCGGCACGGATATTATTCTGCGCCGCGACATTGCCGAGTGTACTGTGACCAACACTGTGACCGATGAGGAAGGCCAGACCTCTGAAGTGGAAACCATCGGCTTTGGCTGCGAGGAGGCCCAGCACCGCTACCGTGGCACTGTGACTGCTGAGGAAGTCACGGCGAAGTTCGACTACTGGTGGGACATTGCCACCGGCAAGACCGAGGAAGAAGCTGAGGACAATGAGGCTGAGCGCAATGATGAGCCTACGCTCATTCAGCGCGTGAACACGCTGGAAAACGCATTCATGGAGTTTGTGGAGGAAGTTCTCAATGGCTAAATTTTATTTCATGCAGATCAAGATGCACAAGATTACCCTCGATGAAGTGCCGGAGCGTTACCGGGCTGCTGTCGAGGCCCTGCTGAAGAAGCAGGAGGGCTGACGGATGAGCTGGCCAGATCTGTGCGAAAAGCTGCTCACCCTGCTGGAGGCTGCCGGCGCAGACACCTCTGAGGAACGCGGCGAGTTTGCTGTTCTGGTAGCTGGATGCAGTGCGCATGGCTGCCCTCTGGCCAGCGAGAACAGGAGATGATTATTTGGACATCGTAACCTTCCAGCGCGGCGACAAGACCGCGCTGACGAAGAATTTTTCTCTCTATGAGTTCCAGTGCCCGTGTGGATGCACGGCGCAGATGATCGACAGGGAGCTTGTGGAGAAGATGCAGGCCCTTCGTGACAAGCTTGGCAAAAAGGTCAAGGTCACCTCTGGGTACCGCTGCGTGAAGCACAATGCTGACCCAAAGGTCGGCGGCAGCAAGCAGAGCCGCCACCTGTATGGCATCGCGGCCGACTGGAGAACCGACAACCGTTCTGTCAACCCGGTAGCTCTTGGCATTCTGGCCCAGAAAGCAGGGTTCGGCGGCATTGGTATCTACTGGCACAGCAAGGCGGCCATCGTCCACACCGACACGCGCGGCGGCAAGTCTACATGGCTCTGCACCGCGCCCGGTGTGTACCCCAGCACCACCTACAACGCCTTCATCCTGCCTACCATCAAGCAGGGATGCTCTGGAGCCGCAAACCGCAGCGCGACCATCATGCTCCAGAAGCTGCTGAAGGTGAAGGCTGACGGGAGCTTCGGCCCTGGCACTACCGCGGCCCTGATGAATGCCCAGCGCAAGCACGGCCTTGTTGCTGATGGTATCTGCGGCCCAAAGAGCTGGACGGTTCTTTCGGGAGCCGACAAGTATCTGTAAGGGGGTGATTCCGATGTGGCAATTCATCCTCGAATACTGGGCAGAGTGGGCCTTCGGCCTGCTGGGAGCCGCGTTCATTGCGGTGGTGGTGAAGTACAAAGCCATGAAAGAGGGCCTGCTCGCCATCCTGCATGACCGCATTTATCAGGCCTGCCACTTCTATTTGCAGCAGGGGTATATTGATACCCCCGGCCTGAAAAACATCGAATACCTCTACCGCAGTTATCACACGTTGGGTGGCAACGGGACTGGAACGGAACTGTACAACCGCTGCAAGGCCCTGCCCATCCGTGACACCGATGTATGGATTCAGAAAGGAAAGAACACTATGAAGGAAAAAATTTCTGCTGGTACTATCGCTCGCACTGCTGTCCTGCTGCTGGCATTGACGAATCAGGTGCTGTCTGCCCTCGGCAAGCCCATCCTGCCCATCGACAGTGAGCAGCTGGAGCAGCTCATCACCGCAGGCTTCACCACCGTGTCTGCCCTCATCAACTGGTGGTACAACCAGTCCTTTACTCAGGCTGCTATCGAGGCCGATAAGACCTACGACAAGCTCACCAAAACCATCCACTGATGTTTTCGTGGAGCCGCGCAGACATACCTTTTTCGTGAGGTGACGAAAATGGTCTGTGCCTGAGGTGCTTACATTTTGTTAGCACCAGCAAAATGCCCCTTTTGGAGAATGAGTTCGACCTAAGAGGCCCAAAAAGTCGAACTTAACCGCTGAATATGCACAAAAACGGCCATTTTTGAGCATTAAGCCTGCTAAAAAGCCGTGTTATTGCAATTCAGCCTATTTTCTGGTAAGATGTACTCACTTGAAAGGCTGCAGGCCTTTGTAGAGAGTGGGCGGCCCTGTGGGGCTGCTCATTCTTGATTTTTCATTTGGCTGCTGCGGCGGCAGGGCCTTCCTCTCATCCGCACCCTGTGTGAGACGAAAGGCCATTATATTAGACGAAAATCCCCCTGCTGATACCGAAGCCTCACGTTCCACGCGAGGTATATGTAGGTACAGCGGGGGGATTTTTTTATTTTGCCTGCTCTTCCGGCGCGTCCGGCTCGTAGTCGTTCTGGAATGCCTTGCCGGTGCTGGTCACCGTCTGGACTGTGCAACCCATGAGCGATACTATTTTCAAATAGTCCGTATAGGTGAATGTGCCCCGGCAGAGCCTGTTGCTGAAGCTGTGGGGGGTGCAGCCCATACCGGCGGCAAGTTCTCGGACGGTGGTTCCTGTTTCGGCCATGAGCTGCTTGATAACTTTTGATGCTGACATTTTGCGGCCTCCCTTCTGCATCCTATTATACATGGCTTTATCCCGTTTGGCAATACGAAATCCTCAAAAAAAGGTATATTTTCTATTGACAATATACCCTCATCGTGGTATTATATCCTCAGAACAAGGGATGCAAACAAGAATTGATGTACTTTAGGAGGTACTTACTATGATGAAGCGTTTTGAAGTCGGCCACACTTATTACGACCAGTATGCTTGTGACCATGAGACCCTGAGCGTTATCAAAATTGTCAAGCGCACCCCGAAGATGGTTGTCTTTGAGCGTCACGGCAAAACCCGCCGCGCAAAGCTCTACGAGGACAGCAACGGTGAGTACATCGTTCCGGACCACTATTCCATGGCCTGCGTCTACCGCGCAGAACGTGAGCTGGTCGATGGCGAGCCTGCCACCGAAGAGCACATCATCACCGCCGATGTGCCTGAGGCTTGCGGCGACATGGATGCTGCCGACACTGCTGCTGCAGAGCAGCCTGATGCCGATAACTCCATCCGCTTTCCGGCTGTGGCTGCTCAGAAGCCCGCACAGGCTCCTGTGGCTGGCTATGCTGTGGCTGATGCTCTTGTTCGCTATATTGTCAAGCAGGCCGTTGGTGTCTTGTTTGGCGGCTGCGAGCTGAGGGCGAAAGAGCTCGACTTCCTGATGGCGTTGACTGACCGCGCCGGGAGGGTTGTTAAGTGATGGCCCTGCGCCATCCATGCTGATGCGCCGCCTCTTGGCGGTATAATAATAGGATGCCCCGAAGGGCAGGAGGAACGAACAATGAAGTATGAGAAGATGAGTATCGAGGAGTTTGTGCAGGCCACGCACACCTTCCGCTTGGGTGATAAGGTGGGCACCACCTCCGTGCGTAAGTCTGATGCCCCGGCGTATGCCGCCTATGTGAAGGCTCACAAGCCTGAAATCCTGTCTTTCTTGCTCGAAAAGGAAGAGGCCGAGAAGAAAGCCGCGGCAGACCGGCAAGCGAAGATTGATGCCATTGAGGGCCTGAAAGAGCTGGAAGCCGCGAACGAGGCTCTGCTGAATTATCTGGAAGCGTTCAACCGAGCCATTGAAAATGATGATGCAATTTTTCCGAGCAAGCCTTCTGCTACCCCTGAAGGCATTGAGGCCCTGCGGAAGAAATACCCCCGCGCCGCAGCATACCGCAAAGCTGAAGCCGGTTCGCTTGCCGCCAATTATGTTCAGGCGAGCGCATACAAGAAGGCTCTGGAACGCATCATCAATGGTGATGACTACGAGAAGGCCCTTGCAGATGCAGACGCTGAATGGAAAGCGTATCTTGACGAGCACATCTGGGACTGAAAAAAATTCGAGCCGGGAAGCTGCTGGAAGGCAGCCGCCCGGCTCTTTTCTTTTTGGATTTTGCAAGGGCTTTTTGCCTTTCAAAATCCGAAGTGGGGCCAAAAGTGGGGCCAGAGGATAAAGAAAGACGCTGATTCTTTACGAACCAGCGCCTTTTCTGCATGGAGCGGGCAATGGGAATCGAACCCACCTCCTCAGCTTGGAAGGCTGATATACTAGCCGATGTACTATACCCGCAATTGCAGAAAGAATTATACCATAACTTTCCGCAAATGTCCAGCATGAATTTAGCAGCTGCATAGCTGGGCAGACACAACAAAAAAGCACCGCACATTCCTGTGCAGTGCTTTTCTTTCTGGTGGAGATTACCGGGATCGAACCGGTGACCTCTTGCATGCCATGCAAGCGCTCTCCCAGCTGAGCTAAACCCCCAGATGCTTGGCTTCATGCCTGACGACATGAGTTATTATACCAGCTGGTGGGACGCTTGTCAACGGTTTTTTACAAAAATCTCTTCTCTTTTTTCAGCGGTGCAGTGTACCCGGAAGCTTTTGACGCTGCTGCGTTTTTCCCGGGCTGCTCTGCTGCAGAAAGCCGCAGCATTACCTGTCCCATTTGTCGCACAGAGCGTTGATCTGGTCGGCAAATTTGGCCAGATCCTTGTTGGCGCCGCCCTCGTTGTGCTCAATGACCCGCAGCAGGCGCTTGCCGGCGCTGAGCAGCCGCTGGAACACGGTAGCGGCGCGGTTTGCACCCTCGCCTGTCCTCTGCTCCACACGGACCTTTGTGCCCTCCTGCAGGCAGACTGCACCCTCGGCACCGATGGCCCACTGCGCACCATTGTAGGGTGCACAGGCGGCAAAGCCCTGCTCGGTCAGGGTGTCCACAAAGCGGTTCTCCACCTCGTCCTCGCCGTGGATCACGAACACCCGCCGGGGCTTTTCCGTAAAGGCGTTCACCCAGCGCAGCAGACCGTCCTTGTCCGCATGGCCGGACATGCCGGTCAGCTGACAGATCTCGGCCTTTACCTCGATGGGCTCACCGAACAGCTTGACCGAGTCCACCCCTTCGATGAGGGTGCGCCCCAAGGTGCCCACGGCCTGAAAGCCCACGAACAGAATGGTACATTCCGGCCGCCACAGGTTGTGCTTGAGGTGGTGGCGGATGCGTCCGGCTTCGCACATGCCGCTGGCGGACAGGATGACCTTGGGCGTGCGGTCGGTGTTGATCATGCGGGAGTCATCGCTGGTCACGCTGATGCGCAGCCCCGGCACGTTGATGGGGTCGATGCCCTTTTCCAGCAAAGCGCGGGTCTGGGCGTCAAAGCAGTCAGGGTCTGTATCCCGGAAGATGCGGGTGGCTTCGGTGGCCAGCGGGCTGTCAATGTAGACCGGGAAGTTGCCGTGCCCCTTGACCAGCCCTTTTTCCTTGATCTCCCGCAAAAAATACAGCATCTCCTGTGTGCGGCCCACCGCAAAGCTGGGCACCACCACGTTGCCGCCCCGGTCAAAGGTGCGCTGCAAGATTTTTGCCAGCTCTGCCACATAGTCCGGCCGGGGGTCGTGGTTGCGGTCGCCGTAGGTGGACTCCATGAACACATAGTCTGCCTGTTGGATGTAGGTAGGGTCCTTTATGATGGGCTGCTCCAGATTGCCGATATCGCCGGAGAACACCAGCTTTGTGGTGGTGCTGCCCTCGGTGATCCACAGTTCGATGCTGGCAGAGCCCAGCAGGTGTCCCACGTCCACGAACCGTGCTTCGATGCCCGGGGCAAGCTCGATACGCTTGCCGTACTCCACACCCCGGAACAGGCGGCAGGCAGCCTCGGCATCCTGCACGGTGTACATGGGCTCCACCGGCTCTGCGCCGGAGCGCTTGCCCTTGCGGTTTTTCCACTCGGCTTCAAACTCCTGAATATGCGCCGAGTCCCGCAGCATAATGCCGCACAGCTCCACGGTGGGGATGGTGGCGTAGATCCTGCCCCGGAAGCCGTTGTGCGCCAGCAGCGGCAAAAGACCGGTATGGTCGATATGGGCATGGGTGATGAGCACAAAGTCGATCTCGCCGGGGGCTACGGGCAAGGGCTGGTTTTCGTACACATTTTTGCCCTGCTCCATGCCGTAGTCGATGAGGAAACGCTGCCCTGCCGCTTCCAGCATGGTGCAGCTGCCGGTCACCTCGTGGTTCGCGCCTAAAAATGTCAGCTTCAATGCAAAACACCTCCGGTTCGTTTTATGGTTTTAGTATAGCATATTTTTAAGGTACACGCCGCACAAATCTGCGGGAAGTTTACGGGCATAATGCTGAATTGCAGAAAAAATTTTTATACAATCTTGACAAACCACCCTGTTCTGTTATAAACTTAGGATTGTATGACGTTCGTTCGTATTTTATGAGTCTTTTTAAATAGAGAGGTAGAAATTTATGGTTCGTAACGATTTGCGCAACGTTGCCATTATCGCTCACGTTGACCACGGCAAGACCACCCTGGTGGATGCCCTGCTGCGTCAGAGCGGCGCTTTCCGCGACAATCAGGCCGTGGCCGAGCGCGTGATGGACAGCGGCGATATCGAGCGTGAGCGCGGCATCACTATTCTGGCCAAGAACTGCTCCTGCACCTACAAGGGTGTCAAGATCAACATCGTCGACACCCCGGGCCACGCCGACTTTGGCGGCGAGGTGGAGCGCGTGCTGAAGATGGTCAACGGCGTGCTGCTGCTGGTGGACGCTGCCGAGGGCTGCATGCCCCAGACCCGCTTTGTGCTGCAGAAGGCTTTGCAGCAGAACCTGAGCCTGGTGGTTGCCATCAACAAGATCGACCGTCCCGATGCCCGCATCAAGGAAGTCATCGACGAGGTGCTGTACCTGCTGATGGACCTGGGTGCTACCGACGAGCAGCTGGAGTGCCCCATCCTGTTCTGCTGCGGCCGTGACGGCACCGCCAGCCTGGACCCGGATGTGCCGGGCACCGACCTGATCCCCCTGTTCGACACCCTGCTGAGCACCATCAAGCCGCCCGAGGGCGACCCTGAAGCTCCCTTCCAGATGCTGGTCTCCTCTGTGGACTACAACGAGTTCGTGGGCCGCATCGGCATCGGCCGTATCCAGAACGGCGTTGCCAAGGTGGGTGAGGAAGTGGTCGTGTGCGACTGGCACAACCCCGACCTGAAGATGCGCGGCCGTCTGACCAAGCTGTACGACTTCCAGGCCAACGGCCGTCAGCCGTGCGACAACATCACCGCAGGTGATATCGTGGCATTCTCCGGTCTGCCGGACGTGACCATCGGCAACACCCTGTGCAGCCCCTCCAACGTGGAGCCGCTGCCCTTCGTCAAGATCAACGACCCCACCGTGGAGATGACCTTCTCGGTCAACGACAGCCCGCTGGCCGGCCGTGAGGGCAAGTTCGTCACCAGCCGTCAGATCCGCGACCGTCTGCAGAAGGAACTGCTGAAGGACGTGGCCCTGAAGGTGGAGGACTCCGCCACCACTGATTCCTTCCGTGTCATGGGCCGTGGTGAGATGCACCTGTCCATCCTCATCGAGACCATGCGCCGCGAGGGCTACGAGCTGCAGGTTTCTCCCCCGCACGTTCTGACCAAGGTCATCGACGGCAAGACCTACGAGCCTATGGAGCACGTTGTCATCGACGTGCCCACCCAGTATCAGGGTGCCGTCATGACCGGTCTGGGCCAGCGCAAGGCCATCCTGCAGCAGATGGAGTCCCTGGGCTCTGACCGTGTGCGTCTGGAGTTCCGGATGCCCAGCCGCGGCCTGTTCGGCTACCGCAACCAGTTCCTGACCGATACCCACGGCGAGGGCATCATCAACCAGATCTTTGACGGCTACGACGTCTGGGCTGGCATGATCGCCAACCGCTCCACCGGTTCTCTGGTCAGCTTTGAGACCGGCGAGGCCGTCACCTACGGCCTGTTCAACGCTCAGCAGCGCGGCACCCTGCTGGTGGGCCCCGGCGAGAAGGTGTACGAGGGCATGGTCATCGGCTACACCGCTTCCGGCGAGGATGTGGACGTGAACGTCTGCAAGACCAAGCACCTGACCAACACCCGTTCTTCCGGCTCCGACGACGCTCTGCGCCTGATCCCCATCAGCAAGCTGAGCCTGGAGGGCTGCCTGGAGTTCCTGGCACAGGACGAGCTGCTGGAGGTCACCCCGGAGAATCTGCGTATCCGTAAGCAGATCCTGAACCACGACCAGCGCATGAAGGCCAAGAGCAAACTGAAGTAATTTCAAAAAAGCATCCTTTTATAGCAGCGCAGAAGCACCTACGGGCGTTTTTGCGTTGCTTTTTTCATAACTGACAAATTACTCAGCATTTTTTGCAAAAAGGGCTTGCAAAAGTGCGGTGACTGCGGTATAATATTTCTCGCAGTCACTGATATGCCTCTTTAGCTCAGTCGGTTAGAGCACCTGACTGTTAATCAGGGTGTCGCCTGTTCGAGTCAGGCAAGAGGCGCCAGCAAGCGATGGATATTCTTCCATCGCTTTTTTGTTTATCTGCATCTTTTTCGCCCTTTCTTTACGGTTCTTAAAAAATATCGCCTTGAAGAACCCTAGTGGTTGTGGTATACTTTTATAAGTTTATAGGCGTGGAAAAGGTACTGTGCAGGCTGCACAGTCTTTTCTACCCACAGACAGGCGCTCCCCGGTCAGAAGACTGCCGTGCAGGAGCGCAGTTTTTTCGTTGGTCAAATCAGCAGGCAAGCCGGTGGTCTTGTGCGGCAAACGCAGGGCGGCAGGGCGGCTTGGTGTCGTTTGAATAAATCTTGAGAGTAAAAGGAAACATCTATGCGTTATACCTACGTCCGGCAGCACGATACCACCGACTGTGCGGCTGCCTGTCTGGCCATGGTGTGCCTGCACTACAAAAAGGAAGTTACCATTACCCGCCTGCGGGATATGATGGGCACCGACCTGAAAGGCACCAACCTTGTAGGCCTGCAAAAAGCCGCCAATGAACTTGGTTTTACCACCGCCGCAGTCCGCGTGGACCGCGAAAACTTTCTGAGCGATTTCTCGCTTCCCTGTATTGCACAGGTCATCACCGATCAGGGTCTGGCTCACTTTGTTGTGGTGTTCAAAAAGACCACCATCAAGGATGATGGCGCACGCCGCAAGCATATGCTACAGGACGCCGAGACCCGCAAGGAAGAAGAGGAAAAGGGCAAAAAGCATAAGTGCAAGGATTACGTTATCATCGGCGATCCCGGCACGGAACTGAAAAAGATCAGTCTGGACGAGTTCTACAAGAACTTTACCGGCGTTCTGCTGCTTTTGAACCCCACCTCGGAGTTCAAGGGCGGCAAGATTGAAAAGGGCGGCATGATGAAGCGGTATATCAACCTGCTGCTGCCCCAGAAAAAGCTGTTCTTCTACGCCATCCTCAGTTCGATCATCACCACCATTCTGGGCATCGCGTCCTCCATGTTCAATAAGATCCTGATGGACGAGGTGCTGCCCTACGGGTTGAACAGCCTGCTGGTCACATTGATCCTGGTGTTCAGTGTGGTCAGCATTACCAGCACGCTGATCGGCTTTGTGCGCCAATGGGTGCTGATCCATCTGTCCATCAAGATCGATATCCCGCTGATGCTGGGTTACTTCGGGCACATCTTCAACCTGCCCATGAAGTTCTTTGCCACCCGCAAGACCGGTGATATCACCACCCGTTACTCGGACGCAAACACCATCAAATCTATCTTTACCAGCATCGCGCTGAGCCTTGTGATGGATATCTCCATGGCTGTCATCACCGGTATCATTCTGTTCCGCATGAACGCCATGCTGTTCTCCATCTCGCTGTTCATGGCGCTGGTCAGCATCCTTCTGGTGCTGGTGTACAAACAGCCTTATAAAAAGATCAACGAAGAGAGCATGGCACAGTCGGCTGCGCTGAACAGCCAGATGATCGAGAGCCTGCGCGGCATCGAGACCGTCAAGTGCAATGCCAACGAGCAGACCGAGCTGGATAATCTGGAACGCGAGTACATGAAGAGCCTGAAGATCAGCCTGCGCTCCAGCCGCATCAGCACCACGCAGGGTCTGATCTCCTCCTTCATCTCCACCGGTTTCAGTATGCTTACCACCTACGTGGGCATCACGCAGGTGCTGAACGGCGAGATGACGCTGGGCGGCTTTATGGCCTTCAGCACCCTGTCCGGCTACTTCACCTCCCCCCTGAGCAACCTGATCGGTCTGCAGATGCAGATCCAGGAAGCCAGCATCTCCATGAAGCGTCTGACCGAGATCATGGACTACCCCTCTGAGTACGAGACCGCCGAGGGTGTGGAGCAGAGCGAGCTGGACAAGGTGGAGGGCGACATCGAGTTCAAGGACGTTACCTTCCGCTACGGCAACCGCGCTCCCGCGCTGGATCACATCAGCTTCACCATTCCCGCCGGTAAAAAGGTGGCGCTGGTGGGCGGCAGCGGCAGCGGCAAATCCACCATCACCAAACTGCTGCTGAAGTACTACGACCCCGAGGACGGCGAGATCGACATAAACGGCGCAAATCTGGCCGAGTACACCAACAGTTCGGTGCGCCGCGCCATTGCCTATGTGCCCCAGAACATCGAGCTGTTCAGTAAGACCATCTACGACAACATCCGCATCTCCCGTATGGATGCCACACTGGACGAGGTGAAGGAAGCTGCCAAGAAGGCCGATGCCCACGAGTTTATCCGTCACCTGCCGCTGCAGTACAACACCTATCTGGAGGAAGCCGGCAACGGCCTGTCCGGCGGTGAGAAGCAGCGTATCGCACTGGCACGCGCCTTCCTGAAGGACTCTAACCTCTACATTCTGGACGAGTCTACCAGTAATCTGGACTTTGCCACCGAGACGCTGATCTTCAACATGATCTACGAGCAGCTGGCAGACCGCTCCATGCTGATCGTGGCACACCGCCTTTCTACCATCCGTGACTGCGACCTGATCCTTGTGATGGATCACGGCAAGATCGTGGAGCGCGGCAACCATGAGGAACTGATGGCAAAAAATGGCCGCTATGCCGAGCTGTGGAATATGCAACAGGGCATCTTCCGCAAGCGCAAGTCCGAGCCCGCTCCGCAGGTACCTTCTGCTGTGGTGGAAGAGGACGACGACGGCGAGTCCATCACCTACTGACCGCACCGCATCCGCAGCCTTTGCCCGGATGCAGCATAAGCGCTTTCCCGCTGGGAAACCAAAAAATGCCTCGTTATGGTGTGCCCGGAGGCAGACGCTTCCGGGCACCTTTTTGTTTCGGCTCACATTAAAAATATAACAGGATTAGGGGTAATTTATCATGAATGAGATCAAAGTTGCTGAAAACAAGACCCTCAAGCTGACCAATGTCCTCTCCCGCCTCGTGCGCCCTGAGGAACTGGGCAATCTGCCGGTCATCCTGACCCAGATGCAGAACTTTATGAAGAGCAACGGCGCACAGCCTATCGGCCCGCTGGTGCAGGCGGTAAAGATGGGTACCGGCCCGGATCATGTGCCGGAACTGTACATGATGCAGCAGGCTACCCAGATGATCACCCAGATGGAGCCCGGCTACCACATGGACGCTGTGCTGCGGGTGAAAAACTGCCTGTACGCCCACTACACTGGTCCGATGAGCCACAACCAGCTGGCTACCGCCAAGCTGCAGATCATGGCCTTTGAAAACGACATCAAGCTGACCGGCGACAACTATACCATCTATGTCAATCAGGACGATGACGATGCCGTGATCGACGTATTTATGGAGACCAAATAATTATGACGACAACCATTCAGAACCTTTCGGATCTGCAGGACCGCCGGATCATGATGGACAAAAAGCTGCCCCCTTACGGGTACGCCTTTGTCATTCTGACCGGTCTGTTCATGATTTTTCTGGTGATCTGGAGCACCCAGACCAACCGCATCTATGTCAGCCAGAACAGCGGTGTGGTGCAGGCCGCCAACAAGACCTACATCATGTCCAGCTACTCCGGCTCCATCACCGAGCTGTATGTCTCTGAGGGTAGCTATGTGAATGAGGGCGACCTAATCGCCCGGCTGAAGAGCACCGATCTGGATATGCAGAAGGATAACCTGCAAAGCCAGCTGGATATCTACCAGAAGCAGCTGGATCAGTACAACAAGCTGCTCAAGTGCATTCAGGACGACACCAACTACTTCGACGAGACGAATGCCGAGGACCAGCCCTACTACTACCAGTACCAGACCTACAAAAGTCAGGTAGCGCAAAAGACCTTTGACGCCACCACCTATCAGGCTGCCGGTTACTCCGACACCCAGATCAAGGCTTTGATGGAGCAGAACCAGAGCGAGCTGGAGTCTTTGTACTACTCTACCATGCAGTCCATCTCCCAGAGCATTACCAGCGCACAGGTCAACGTGGATAACCTGCAGGCGCAGCTGGATTCCCTGAACACTGGTGCCAACGATTACTTCATCTATGCGCCCACCTCCGGCGTGATCCACATGGACAGCCCTTACAAGGAGGGCATGGTGCTGAGTGCCGGTTCTGCACTGGCTACCGTTGCCAGCGAGAACGATGATCTGGAGATCATGGCCATGGTGACGGTGAACGACCGCCCCCTGCTGCATGTCGGCGACCCCTGCAAGATCGCCATCACCGGCCTGTCGGAGTATTCCTACGGCACGCTGACCGGCACGGTCACCTCCATTGATAGCGATGTGACCTCCAGCAACAACGGCTCCTACTACAAGATGACCATCAAGCCTGACGCCACCTATGTGGTGAGCCGCAGCGGCGACAAGGTGGATCTTTCCAACGGTATGAGTGTGACCGCCCGCGTGGAATACGATCAGGTCACCTATTTTGAGTATGCTATGGAGGCTCTGGGCGTGCTGTTCCGCTAAAAACGGATTACGCAGCACGGCAGGATGCCCCCTTCTACACCACCCCAAAGAGGTACAAACAACATGATTCGAACCGCAAAGAAACTGGCCGCCTGTGTGCTGATGCTGGGTGTGCTGGTATGCGGCACCGCACTGAGCGCTGCCGCAGCCAGTCTGCCTGTTGAAGAGCAGAACGGCGTTTCACTGCCATGGCTCAAGGACGTGCCCGCCGAGAGCATTTCCACCGGCAGCTACTCTGCCAATATGCTGCTGGGCGCTTCTCAGCAGCTGTCCCCCGTGGTCAGCCCCAGTTACAGCACCGACTCTGTGGTCTTTTTGACCGATGACAGCAGCGTGCTGACCGTAAGTAGCAGCGGCGTGGTACAGGCTGTGGGCGTTGGCACTGCCACCGTTACGGCAGCAGCCGGTAACCAGATCTGCGCCTACACCATCGTGGTATCCATGGACTCCTCCATGATCGTGACCGAGATGGACCTTTCCCTCTCCTCCAACACCATCTATGTGGGCAACTCGGTGTCAGCTTCGCTGCAGGTGCGCCCCAGCTCTGCTTCCAACTACGCCACTGTCACCCTGACCTCCTCTAACGAGAAGATTGCTACGGTGAACAGCTTTGGCCGTGTGACCGGCGTAGCTCCCGGCAAAGCCACCATTACCGCAACCTGCGGCTCGGTGGTAGCCACCACCACCGTTACGGTGCTTGCCCTGCCCACGGATTCCTCCACCGGCACAAGCGGCACCACCTCCAACAACAGCGGACAGGTGATCACCCCCAACACCAACTACATCGTGCTCAAGCCCGGTGCCACCCGCACCATTACGGCCAAGGCCACCCCTGCCAGTGCATCCCAGTCCTTCACCTTCAAGTCCGGCAACAGCAGCATTGCCACGGTCAGCCCCACGGGCGTGGTCACGGCGGTAGGCACCGGTTCTACCTCCATTACCATCTCCAACGGCAAGGCTACTGCCATGGTCACCGTCATCGTGAACCGCTCGGCAGATGCCGCCTCCGGCAGCGACAGCAGCAATGACGGCACGAACACCCCGGACGACAGCACCACTATCCCGCTGGACCCTGTGGTGCAGACTATTCAGGACAGCACCGAGGATCAGGTGGTGTTCGCCCAGTCTGAGGTTCCCATCGTGACCGGCGAGATTCTGAACGCCCTGCGCACCACCGGCAAGACCCTGTGCGTGGTGGGCGATGGCTATACCCTGAACGTTTCCGGTAAGGAGGTGAAGAGTACCACCAGCGAGATCGACACCGCCATCACCTTCACCGAGAGCGAAGAGGGGCTGGAGTTTGAGCTGGATAACGGCCGTACCCTTCCCTGCGCGGTGCAGCTGGAACTGGACGTGAGCACCTACTCCCGCCTGTACCTGTACAACACCATCAGCAACAAGTGGCAGTTCCTGAACAGCTACAAGGACGGCGTCATCACCGCCGACACTGCCGGCCGCTACCTGCTGACCAACCAGAACCTGCGGTTCGGTGATATCAACTGGACCTTCTTCATCGCAGGCGGCGTGGTGGTGATCCTCATCGCCATTGCCTACATCGTGCTCAAGAAGCGCTACTGGTTCTGGTAAGCTCCTCTTCCCCTGCATATACGACCGCCCGCTGCACAGCATTTCGTGCAACGGGCGGTTTTGTGTTATAGACGATTTAGAATGGTCTCCGCGCGGCTCCGACCATATTCAGAGAAAAGATGATTTTTACTGTGGTTCAGAAACGCCTGTGGGCGGTTCTAAACCACTTTTTCACAAGAAGAGATGCCCTTTAGGGGATGGTTTTTCCCGTGAAAAAACAAGTCTGGAAAATCCGCAGATTTTCCAGACTTGTAAAATTAAAAAATATTCTTCCGCTAAAAATGGTCAGAGCGGAACGGAGACCATTCTAAATCTTATTCTCCCCGGTCACTCCACTGTTACACTCTTGGCAAGGTTGCGGGGCTTATCCACATCGCAGCCGCGCAGAACGGCCATATAGTAAGCAAACAATTGCAGCGGCACGATGAGCTGCAACGGCATCAGAATGTCGTCATACTCGTCCAAGCGGATGACCTCGGTGGCAACGCCCTCCGGCACCTCCGCGTCCTTGGTGGTGAACAGCAGCACCCGCGCCCCGCGGCTGCGGGTCTCCTTGGCGTTGGAGATGGTCTTTTCGTAGACGTTTTTCTGGGTAGCCAGCGCAATCACCGGCACACCGTCCGTGATCAGGCTGATGGTACCGTGCTTCAACTCCCCTGCTGCGTAGGCATCCGAGTGCACATAGCTGATCTCCTTCAGCTTCAGGCTGCCCTCCAGCGAGAGGGCATAGTCAAACCCGCGCCCGATGAAAAAGCAGCTCTGGGTGTTCACATAGCGGCTGGCAAGGTACTTGATCTGCTCGCAGTCCGCAAGGCGGGGCTTGATGACCTCTGGCGCGTGCAGCAGCTGGGCGGTGTAATACTTTGTCTTTTCCTCGGTCAGCTGCCCCCGCGCGTAGGCCAGACGCAGGGCAAACAGGTACAGCACGCACAGCTGCACCATATAGGCCTTGGTGGACGCTACCGCGATCTCCGGCCCTGCGTAAGTGTACATGACGTAATCCGCTGCCCGGGCAATGCTGCTGCCCACCACGTTTACAATGGCCAGCACCGGCACGCCCCGGCTCTTGGCCAGCTTGAGGGCGGCCAGCGTATCGCTGGTCTCGCCAGACTGGCTGATGATGATAACCAGATCCTCCGGCTTCAGGATGGGGTCGCGGTAGCGGAACTCGCTGGCGATGTCCACCTCTGCGGGCACCCGGGCCAGCGCCTCAATGGCGGTCTTGCCCACCATACCGGCGTGCATGGCCGTGCCGCAGCCCACCAGATGCACCGTGCCGATGCTGCGCAGCTTTTCGTCCGTCAGTTCCGGGATGCGCAGCTCCGGCAGGCCGTTCTCCACCCGGGGGCTGACCGTTGCCGTAATGGCGGCGGGCTCCTCGTTGATCTCCTTGAGCATAAAGTGAGGATAGCCGCCCTTTTCGGCAGCTTCCATGTCCCAATCTGCGGTCAGCTTTTCGCGCTCCACTGCCTCGCCGAACTCATTATAGAAGCGGATGCCCTGTGCCGTGCACACGGCCATGTCCCCTTCCTCCAGCACGCTGTAGCTGCGGGTGTACTTGAGCAGCGCCGGGATATCCGAGGCCACAAAGTTTTCGCCCTCGCCCCAGCCTACGATGAGCGGGCTTTCCCGCTTGACCGCAAAGATGGTGTCCGGGTAGTCCTTGAACAGCACCGCCAGCGCATAGCTGCCCCGCACCTTGGCAAGCGCAGCCTGCAAAGCCTGTAAAGGCTCGCCCTGATAGCAGCTGTCGATGAGCTTTACCAGCACCTCAGTATCGGTCTCGCTGGCAAAGGTGTAGCCTTTAGCAATCAGACGCTCCTTTAAAGCGCCGTAGTTTTCAATAATGCCGTTGTGCACGATGCTGACCCGGGGTGTAGAGTGCGGGTGGCTGTTCACGTCGCTGGGCTCGCCGTGGGTCGCCCAGCGGGTATGACCGATGCCACAGCTGCTCTGGGGCAGCGCCAGCTCTTCCAGCTTACTGCGCAGGGTGGAAAGCCGCCCCTTGCTTTTGACCACGCGGATACCGTCCCTCTGGGTAAGTGCCACACCGGCAGAATCGTACCCGCGGTACTCCAGCTTTTCCAAGCCGTCCAGCAGCACCTGCTGGGCGCTGCGCATGCCAACATAACCTACAATGCCACACATACAAAATACCTCCAGACCGACTGCGGCGCGCCGAAATGCGCTGCTGCACAGTCAGTTTCCTCTATCAAAGTCTATGTTCTTGTATGGCTTTCTTTGCAGGGTTCTGTTTCGGTATTGCTGCCGGTTTTTGCCCTGTTCTGCGGCTGGTATAGCCCTCAGCCGGAGAAACATCCGCCGAATCTTTCGATGATTCCTCTCCTCGTCACCCTCACGGCTGTCACCCGTGTGGCCCGGCGCTTTGCGTCAGCTTGTGGTACGCATTCCTTCTTTCAATGTTTTTTGCAATGGCTTTTGGGCTTCAGTGCATTCCCAGCATTTTATGCAGCTTGGGCTGCCACTTCAGCTTGTACAGCAGCAGCATATTGCACAGTGCGCGGTCGTACAGGACAAAGGCCACGTTGCCCATGCCCAGTGTGAGCAGGGACATTGCCAGCGCGGTGGTGCGCAGCTCCTGCGAGACGCTGCCCGCCGGTACCAGCACAAGCAGCAGACCGTACATGGCAAGCACCGCCGCGTTGCACAGCAGCAGCTTACACACCAGCTGCAATGCCCGGGGACGGATGCGGTCAAACCGGGGCTTTACCAGCGGGTAATAGCCCAGCAGCACCGTGAAGATCAGGGCGATCTCCTTATCCGGCACAAAGAGCAGTCCCAGCAGACTGACGGCTGCGTAGGCCGTCCACGCCATGGTGATGCCGCACTCCATGCACACCGTTGCAATGAGAAAGCTGGCCACCGCAGGCGCGATGAACATGGCAATGGGGATGATGGTGCCCAGCAGCATCAGTGCCACGCACAGTGCCGCTGCCATGCCGCAGTAGGCCATGGACCAGCTTTTGCTTTTTCGTTTCTTCATGGGATCTCCCATTTTTCGGTATCGGCGTCCTGCTCCAGCGGGTAGACCGCGTGCTGCAGGCCTAAGATCATGATATTGTTCAGCAGGGTGTCGTTCAGCTTGAGATCCAGCATCTTGTACGCCCGCATCAGGTCGTTGACCGCTGCAAGCGCCTGCCGCCGGGCGTTCTCTATGGCGGCAGGCTGTCCGTTGAGCTCGTTGACCACGAACACGTTGTACTGGCCGTTGCGGCGGTCGGCTTCAAAGCGCTCGGCCTTGTCCAGCAGATAGAAGATGCGGCCGATGCAGCTGCCGATATACCGCATACTCTTGCGCTGGTTGGGGTCATCCGTAGCCAGCGTGGAGTACAAAGCGCCGTAGACGTTGCTCATAGGCTCGGCGGCAAGGGCGTAGTTTTTGGCGCTCAGGTTCATCTGCACCACCGCCTGCTCCCGCTCCTGCGCAAACAGCCGCTCCAGCGCCGGGTTTTCCTGCCGTGCTTTGTCGTAGGCGCGGCGCAGCAGCAGCTTGTCCACTGCGCGGCGCACGCGCTTCGCCGGGCGCAGCTCGCTGTACTTGCGGTCCTGCAAATTATGCCAGCCCATCAGGATCTCCGTCTGCGCCGCCTGCCGGATGCCCAGCGTCTGGCACATCATGCTGCGCTGGAACGGCGTACCGGGCACCCGCTGCCGTTTGCAGGTGGGCATACGCCCCGCCAGACTGTCGGACAGAATGGCAAACAGTACCCCGTTGGTGCGCAGCAGATGGCAGGCGTAGAAGCCGTAAGACTTATACATCTGCCGCCGCACCCCGCGGAGGTAACGCATATAGGTATTGTAGTCCCGGATCGTCAGTTCCGGCAGATAGGGCCGCATCCGTCCCTTCATAAGAGCCAGCCATCCTTTCTGTACAGTTTTTGCATCCTGCGGTCAATAAGGTTAGTATAATCCTTTTTGTTCGGCAACGCAACCACCGGATGCAAAAACTGCCGTAATTTGTCATTATGCCGAATTTTGTGAAATCTATTTTTCTATTAAAAACACCCGCAGACCGTCTCTTTTCAGCAAAAGATGATCTGCGGGTGTTTGTGCCGGATTTTCCCGAAAAAAGACACACTTTTTCAGTGCAATGTCTGCCGGGAGCGGGGCTTAAATGCCCTTACTTCTTTTCAAAATGGGTGCGCTTGCCGTCAAAGCCGGATTTGGGCATGGGCTTTGCCACCTTCTCGGTCTTGGGGGCGTTATAGTACATATACAGCTGGCAGGGGATCATGCCGTTGTACATCTTGCGGCGCTTGTTGGCGCGCTTGCCATAGTGCAGTTCAAAGTCCATATCGGCGGTAATGGCGTACAGACCGGCGCAGGGGCTGGCTTCCATCTGCTGTCCCAGCGTGCGCGCCAGCTTGGCAGCGCCCTCAATAGTGCCCAGACGCTCACCATACGGAGGGTTTGTCAGCACGATGGCCTCCGGCTTTGCGGCAAAGGTGGCAACATCGGCCACTTCAAAGTGGCAGCGGTTTTCCACACCGGCCAGCTTGGCGTTGACGTTGGCCTGTGCCACGGCGGCGGGGTCGATATCGTAGCCGAAGGCCTCAAAGCCCACGTCCAGCTTGGACTCTGCCAGTGCCTTCTGGCGCTGCTCTGCCCACAGGGCAGCGGGCACAAAGCTGTAACGCTCGGCGGCAAAGCGGCGCTTCAGACCCGGGGCGATGTTCATGGCCTTCTGTGCGGCTTCGATCAGCAACGTGCCGCTGCCGCAGAAGGGGTCCTCCACCAGACTGTCGCGGCGCACACGGCCAAGGTCGGCGATGGTAGCCGCCAGCGTCTCACGCAGGGGGGCTTCCATGGCGTTGCGGCGGTAACCGCGCTTGTGCAGACCCTCGCCGGTGGTGTCCAGCATGATCTCGCACACATTTTTGCGCAGCATAAAGCGTACCTTGTACTCCACGCCGCTCTCGGGCAGCACGGTGGTGCGGTGGCCCTTCATCAGGCGCTTGACCACCGCCTTTTTAATGACGCTCTGGCAGGCGGGGATGCTGGTCAGCTGGCTGTTCAGGGAAGAGCCGGTGACCGGGAAGGCAGCGTCCGCAGGCAGAAACTCCTCCCACGGGATGGAATACACGCCGTCGAACAGCTCGTCGAAGGTGGTGGCCTTGTAGCGTGCCAGCAGCAGCATCACGCGTTCCACGGTGCGCAGGTTGAGGTTTGCGGCGGCGATCATCTCTGCCCCGCCGCAGAAGCTCAGACGGCCATCCTCCACCCGGATGTTCTCTGCGCCGATGCGGGTCAGCTCAAATTTAGCGGTGGATTCACACCCAAAAAAGCAGGGGGCGATCAGTTCAAATTTTGCGGGCATGGTAGTTCCTTTCTGTTCTGTACCGAAAAAACAGACCTGTCCGACCGGGGACAGGCCTGCCTGTGTTCCTTGTGATCCCAGCTGATACGATGGCTCAGCGGCCACGGCGGCTGCGGGGCGCATAACCGCCGCCACGGCGGTTGTTGGTCTCGTGATCGAGGTCCGCCATTTTTTCCTCGCTCTGGCTCTTGAAGCGGCTCATCATGTCCTCAAAGCTCAGATTGTCGGAGCGGGTGGGTGTCTTGGGCTGCCACACACGGGGCGCAGCCTCCCGGGCAGAGCCTCTGCCGCCCTCACGGGGGGCACGGCCTGCGCCGCGCCCGCCACCGGAGCGTCCACCCTCCTGCCCGCCGCGGAAACCACCCGGACGGGGGCCTGCGGGGCCGCGGCCTTCCCGGGGCTGACGCGGAGCCGGGGGCAGCAGCCGCTTGATGGACAGTGCGATTTTGCCATCCGGTGCAATGTTGATGACCTGCACCTTTACTTCATCGCCATCGTGCAGCACGGTGTTGATGTCCTGCACGAACTCGTTGGATACCTCGGAAATGTGGACCATGCCGACACGCCCCTCCGGCAGCGCAACAAATGCGCCAAAGGGCTTTACACCGGTCACGCGGCCTTCGAATACGTTCCCTACCTCAATTGCCAAAACTCAATACTCCTTGCTTTCCAAATACTCTCGACCTGCCGCGCGGTCAGTTACCGGTCACATCCACAAAGATGCGCTCATTGGGTGCGGCGTAGTTGTAAGAGTCGCGTGCGACCCATTCGGTGATCTGGTCGGCATCGCCGCTCAGTACGCGCTGCAGTTCCTGATTTTCCGTCTGTTGCTGCGCCACCTGTTCGTTCAGTGTTTCCAGTTCTGCCCGCTTGGAGCTGATGGTGACCTGATTGGAGATATAAGCCGCCAGCATACTCAGCAAAAGCAGCACGAAAAACAGGCGGAACGCCATGGTGACCACTGCATTTTTTCTGCGCTTTTTGCGTCCCGTATTCGTCATTGCCTTACGCTCCTGTCTGAACAGCAGACCTTCTGCGTCTGTTCTCTTACTTTGATACGTTTGAATTATACAACAATGCCCGCTGGTTTGGCAAGTTCTTTTTGGATTTTTTTGCGGTTCTTTCCGCGTTCCGGCGTAATTTGCGGGCAGTTTTAGCCGCAGCACGGCGGCGGCACAGGGGCTGCACCGCAAAACGGTGCAAAATACGGCCAGGCAGGCGCAAAGCAGCGCCTATCCCCCGCCCCAGCGCCCGCAGCGGAATGCCCAGCACCCCGGCAGTGCAAAGGGCAGCGGCAAAGGCTGCCGCCACCATGTACCACCGCAGCACGCCCGCTTTGCTGTACCCGGCGGCATAGCTCTGGCACGCCAGCAGCACCGCGCCGGAAAGCAGCACGTCCGGCACAAAAGCCGCCCTGCCCCGCGCCGGCAGAAACGCCCGCACCGCGCCAAGGGCAGCGCCCAGCATAGCACAGGCGGCGGCTTCCTGCAAGAGCCGGGCGGGCAGCAGCACCTGCACCATCAGCGCAGCAGCCGGTGCCAGAAGCTGCCGGCTGCGCGGGCGGCGGTATACTCCAGCCCATCGAACCGCCCGGTCAGCTTCGCTTCCCCGGCTTCCAGATCCAGTGTCTGCATACTGATCTGCGCACCGGACAGGTGCAAAATGCCCTTGCCGGTCTCCAACGCGGCACTTTCGGCGCTGCAATGCAGCACCCGCTGCACCCCGGTGACGGTCAGCCTGCTGCGGCTCTCCAAGATCAGGTCATGGGGCAGCGGCGGCTTTGCGGCAGCTTTTTCCATAGGCAGTCCCCCTCTGCCAGCATTGTATGCGGGCAGGCAGGGCGGTTATTCCGCGATCACCTCGTACATCTCGCGGGCAACGTCTTTCGTGCGGGGCTCCACATCCGAGAGCACCCGCACCTTGATGGGACGGTTGCCGAAGGTGACCTCGATGATGTCCCCGGCGTTGACGGCCTGACTGGCCTTGGCCACCTTGCCGTTGATGAGGATGCGGCCTGCATCCGCCACCTCGTTTGCCACGGTGCGGCGTTTGATGAGGCGGGAGACCTTGAGATACTTATCCAGACGCATTTAGAGTTGTTCCTTTCCTTTCAGCAAAAAAGCCGCCGCACCTTGTGCAGGCAGCGGCGGCGTGACAGAACCGATTACAGAGTGTCCTTCAGGGACTTGCCGGGCTTGAACACGATGCTGCGGGAAGCAGCGATGGTGATGGGCTCGCGAGTGCGGGGGTTGATGCCCTGACGCTCGGCGCGCTCGCGCACCTCAAAGGTGCCGAAGCCGGAAATGGTGATCTTTTCACCCTCGGTCATTGCCTTGCCCAGTGCCTCAAAAACAGCGCTGACAGCCTGCTCTGCGCTCTTCTTGCTCATTTCGGTGTTTGCCGCAACCTGTGCGATCAAGTCGGTCTTGGTCATATTATTTGCCTCCATCTGATTTGTCTTAAATTCTCTCGTTCTATCGGAGCAGGTCATTCGACCTGAGTACCGCTTTGTTTCTGTTCCAGACACTGCTGTGCAAAGCGCTTGGATGCAAAGGTCAGCGCTTCCTCTGCATCCACCCCTGCAAGCCGGGCGGCGTTCACCGCTGCAAACAGCAGCTGGCCTACGGCTTCCTGCTTTGCAGTGTCCTCTGCCTTGCCAAAAGCCTGCACGGCGGCCTCCAGCCGGTGCTGCGCTGCGGCTGCGTCCTGCTGCCCAAGACCGTGCCCGGCGGCACGCTTTTGCAGCTTCTGCGCCCGCATGAGCGCGGGCAGCGTAGCGGGCACTGTGGCCAGCTCGTCCGCAAGGGTAGTGCGCCCCTTTTCCTTATTTTTGAGCGCATCCCAGCCATTTATACCGGCGTTTTCCGCCGCGGAGGACGCAAAGATGTTGGGGTGCCGGGACACCAGCTTTTCGCAGACGTTGCGGCACACATCCTCAAAGGTAAAGCGTCCCCGCTCTTCCTCTATGGCGGCGTGGAACACCACCTGCATCAGCACGTCCCCCAGCTCCTCCCGGAGCAGAACGGCGTCATCTGCGTCAATGGCCTCCAGCGCCTCGCAGGTCTCTTCCAGAAAGTTTTTGCGGATGGACGCATGGGTCTGCACCTTATCCCACGGACAGCCATTTTCCGGGTCCCGCAGGATGCGGATCAACTGCAGCAGCTGCTCCGCCGTATAGGGCGGCTGTGGGTTCCAGTCCAGCACACGTTCCATCTCCTTTTGAAAAGATACTGTAAATTGTACCGCAGCTGTTGCGGTTTTTCAAGCAAAAAGCCGCAATTTTCCAGCATTTTTCATGGTTTTCTGCGCTTTTCACAAAAACAGGACGGTGTCCTGTGGGGGATACCGCCCTGTTGCAGCTTTTTTCCGGTTACCGGCTTACAGCTGTGCGCCGCACTTATTGCAGAACAGTGCATCGTCCGAGACGGGCGCGCCGCACTGCGGGCAGGTCTTGCGGGCAGGCTGAGCGGGCTGTTCCGGGGCAGCTTCTTCTGCCTCCTCCATGGGGGCTTCGTAGTCCACCTCGGCGGCTTCGGCCGGGGTCAAGGTAGCCTTCAGGCGGGTGATCTCCTGCTCAATGGTATCGATCATCTCGATGTATTTATCTACCAGCGGCTGGTTTTCCTCCTTGCCCTTGGCAAGGCTGTACACCAGTGCGCCCAGCTGACGCTGTGCCTTGAGCAGCTTGCCCTGCTCGTTGACCAGCAGCGCCTGCGTCTTGCCCTTTTCAGCCAGATCCATGGCAGCGTTCTTGCCCTTTTCGGCATATTCCAGACCTATCGCTTTGATCTTGTTAAAATCCATAAAAGACACCTCTCTTATTCTGGCAGTATTCTCTGCAGACTGCGGCGCACAGTGCGCCATACCGGAGTCGTATTCCCATTATAGCGCAGCGTTATGGCAATTGCAACGAATGCACCGCAATTTTTACAGTTTGGTGCCGGTTTGGAAACAAATTTTACGCATTTTTCACTTGTCAGGTGCGGCTGCCGTAGAACTCGCACAGCATACTGTCGGCAGGCAGCAGTTCCAGCGGCAGCGGATCCACCTGCTCAAAGCGGCGGGCGGTCTCGTCCCACAGCTCGGCGTTGTGGCCCTCCAGCGTAAACTGACGGCGCACCTCGCCCAGCAGCCGGGAGATTAGTCCCAGCTCGTAGGTAAAGGAGGTGTCCAGCAGAAAATCCGCGGTGGTCTTGAAGCCCTTGATATACCGCGTTTCACCGTCCAGCACCCTGTCCCACATGGAAAGGGTCTTGGCGGGGCTGCGGCCGCGGGCTGCGGCATCCCGCAGGGTGCGGCGGCACAGGCGGATATCCTGCGTATTGATGACCCTGCGGCCGTCAATGCAGTACTCTTCCCGCAGACCGGCGTAGATGCGGTAGATTTGGTCATCCGGCACAAGGCCGGTCAGTTCCGGGTTGAGGGCATGGATGCCCTCAACGATGCACACACCGCCCTGCAGGTCGATGGGTTCCACCGCGGCAGCGCGCTGCTCGGTGGCAAAATCGTAGATGGGCAGTTCGGTCTTGCCGGTCTCGCTGAGCTGGTGCAGGCACTGCTTGATGAGGGGCAGATCCAGCGTTTCAAGGTTTTCGTAGTCCAGCGTGCCGTCCGGCATTTTGGGGTAGTAGGCAGCACCTTTAAAAAAGTTGTCCAGACTGACTACCTGTGCCGGGGTGCCCTGCTGTACCAGAGCCTTTGCCAGACAGTGGGCGCTGGTGGTCTTTCCGCTGGCGGAAGGGCCGGTCAGCATAACGATCTTTGCCCCGGAGCCGCGCACCTTCTGGGCGGCATACTGCACCCGCCGGGCGTAGCTGTTCTCGCTCAGCTGTGCCAGCGCCTGCGGACTGCGGGCTGCTACGTTATACAGGTCTACTTCAACCAGTCGTTTCGGTACCCAGATTGTGATCATAAAACTCAGCCACTCCTTTTTTCCGTTCCAGTACCTCCGCAAAGCGCTGGATATACTCGTTCGGATACTTAAAATTGAAGATGCGCTGCATCCGTTTGCCTCCATCGGCCACCAGTTTGGTACTGCCGCCCGCACCGGCCGAAAGGATGGTCTGGACTTCCTCCATGATATAGATATTATAGTAACCCTCGTGACCCGGCTTGCACCAGCCCACGTTTTCCAGATTTTGCAGCGTATTCTTCTGCCGGTAAAGGTAATAAGGGCGGTAGCCCGCCTCGGCCAGCAGATGACACTTTTCCAGCATGGCAGCTACGTCCGCGTAGTCGTTTTCCTTCTGGTCCTCGATGACGATGCGGGACGCCCGCTTGAGGGTAAGGGTGTGGACGGTGATATTCTCCGGCTGCAAGGCAATGGCCTGCCGCAGGCTGTGCTCAAAGCCCTCCACCGTATCCCCGGGCAGACCGGCAATGAGGTCCATGTTGATGTCCTCGTGCCCGGCGCGGCGGGCATCGGCATAGCAATCCAGAATGTCCTGTGCCGAGTGCTTGCGGCCAATGTTTGCCAGCACCGCGTCCGAGAAGGTCTGGGGGTTGATGGAGATGCGGGTAGCGCCGTATTCCTTGATGACCGCCAGCTTTTCGGCGTCGGTGCAGTCCGGACGGCCAGCTTCTACGGTATATTCTACGACCTTGCTCAGGTCAAAATTCTCCCGTACGGTGCCCATGAGCTGCCGCAGCTGGGCAGCGGAAAGGCTGGTGGGGGTGCCGCCGCCGATGTAGATGCTGCATAAAGTCAGCCCGGCACGCTCAGCCTGCGCCCGGATCTCCGCGACCTCCTTGCACAGGCAGTCCACATAGGGCTGCACCAGCTTGCGGTCGCGATCCAGATTGCAGCTGACAAAGCTGCAATAGCTGCACCGGGAGGGACAGAACGGGATGCCGATATACAGGCTATACGTCTTAGGGGCGCTGCCCAGCCGCAGGATCGGCTCCTGCAAGTCGGCAATTTCCTTTGCCATTTCGTATTTTTGCTTCGAGCAGTCGAACCGCTGCAAGAAGAAGCGGTCGATCTGTTCTGCGCTCCACCCGGCGGCGCGTTTATCGTGGATCAGCCGCACCGGGCGCACACCGGTCATCTTGCCCCAAGGCGGACGGATGCCCGTCCACTGGCGCAGCAGGTCATAAGTCAGGCTGGCAAGGGCAAACTCCGGGGTTTCGCCGCCCTGCTCCACCGGCAGCGGCAGCGGGGCTTCCAGCATTTTGCTCTTTTCGCCCTGCCGCACCAGCACCCGCAGACCGGTATCGGTCTTTTCTGCCCACAGGCAGTCCTCGGCAGGCTCCGGCGGGGTCAGGGTCAAGGGTGCCATGGGGTAAAACAGGCGGGCAAGGTGCTCCACCTCGTACCCGGAGGGCAGCCCAGTGATATAGATCTTCATGTCGTTCTCTCTTTAAAAAATGTCGTTGCCGCCGCGCAGGGCGCTGCGGATATAGTAGTTGTTGTCCAGCTCCGCGCCAAAGGTAGAAAATTCGCCGTGGCCGGGCAGCACCTGTGTTTCGCGGGGGATGGGCAGCTGTGCCAGCTTGCGCAGGCTGTCCGCCATCTGTGCGCTGCTGCCGCCCTCAAGGTCGGTGCGGCCGATGCTTCCGGCAAACAGCGTATCACCGCAGAACAGATGCTCACCGCACAGCAGCACCACGCTGCCGGGGGTGTGGCCGGGGGTGTGCCACGCAGTAAAGTGCAGCTCGTCCACCGCGATCTGCTCGCCTTCTGTATAGCCGCAGTCCGCAGCGGAAAGCGGGTACATCCGGTCGCCGGCAAGGTCTGCCTTTTCACAGTAGAGGGTGGCGTTCCACTCTGCTTTCAGCGCAGCCGCACTGCCCACATGGTCGTAGTGGCCGTGGGTGCACAGAATGGTGGTGAGGGTGGCGTTGTGCTGCTTTAAAGTTTCGTTGTAGCTGTGCACCTCTGCCGCCGGGTCGATGACCACGGCATGGCCTGCATCGGAGATGAGCAGAAAGGTGTTGGTATACAGCGGCGGTGCCGCAGGAATGTGAAAACCTTGCATCGTTACTCCTTCTTTTTCCACTCGTCGGTATCAATGATGATGGTGCAGGGGCCCTCGTTCACCAGCGACACCTGCATATGGGCGCCGAACTCGCCGTGCTGCACGTCCTTGAGGCCGTGCTTAGCCATCTCGGCAAGGAACAGCTCGTAGGCATCCACCGAGAGCGGCGGCTTTGCAGCCTTGATAAAGCTGGGACGGTAGCCCTTTTTGGTGTCACCGTAAAGGGTGAACTGGCTGACCACCAGCGCGGAATAGCCCAGATCCCGGGCGCTCAGGTTCAGCTTGCCCTCCGCATCCGGGAAAATGCGCAGACCCGCGCATTTATCGGCAAGCTTGGGCACGATGTCCAGCGTGTCGGTATCCTTGACTCCCAACAGGATCATGATTCCCGGCCCGATAGCGCGGGGTTCGCCGCCTTCCACCCGCACACTGGCGGAGGATACGGCCTGAATAACTGCTCGCATTGCGTTAACTCCTTGTCACCTTGAGCACGTCCCGCACCTTGGAAAGGCGCGCCACCACACGGTTGAGGTGCTCGGTATTGTTGATGCCGATGGTCAGGCTGACCACGGCGCAGTTGTTTTCTACCTGACGGGCGTTCATGGCATAGATGGGCACCCGGATATCGGCCAGTGCGCTGAGCACGTCCTGCAGCAGCTCGTTGCGGTTCAGGGCAATGATCTCCAGCCCGGCCTTGTAGCTGTCCTTGACGCTGTCTGCCCAGTAGGCCTTGACCCAGCGGGGAGCGTTGGAGGGGTCCTTCATGCTGGCAACGGCATTGGCGCAGGTCTGCTTGTGGATGGAAACGCCGAAGCCGCGGGTGATAAAGCCCACGATGGGGTCGCCGGGCAGCGGGCTGCAGCACTTGGCAAACTTGATGGGGGTGTTATCAAAGCCCTCCACCACCACGCCGTCGGTGGCGTGCACACGGCTCAGGTCTACCTTGGGCAGATCCTCCACCGACTTATTCTCCTCGGCCTCGGCAGCCTTGAGCTTCTGCCACTCTTCCTTGAGCTTTGGCAGGCAGTTGGCAATGGTCATGCCGCCGTAGCCGATGGCGGCGTACAGCTCCTCGGCGTTGTTCTGGCGCATCCGGCGGGAGCAGCCGTCGATAAAGGCATCCAGCTGGTCGTCCGGGATGATGATCATCTCCCGGCGCAGCTCCTTGGACAAGGCATCTCGTCCCTGCTGGATATTCTCTTCCCGGCGCATCTTCTTGAACCAGTTGCGGATCTTGCTCTTGGCCTCGCTGGTGCGCACGATCTTGAGCCAGTCGCGGCTGGGGCCTTTATCTGCCGGGCCCAGCAGCACCTCAATGATCTCGCCGGTAGCCACCACATGGTCGATGGGCACCATACGGTTATTCACCTTACAGCCCACCATGCGGTTGCCCACTGCCGAATGGATGGCGTAGGCAAAGTCGATGCAGGTGGCGCCGGTGGGCAGGTTGATGACATCACCCTTGGGGGTAAAGGCGAACACTTCTTCAGGCAGCAGGTCGCTCTTTAAATCGTGGAGCAGGTTGCCGGAATCCTCGCTCAGGCGCTGGTTTTCCAGCAGCTGGCTGACCCATGCCAGACGGTCGTCCAGCTTATCGTGGCCTTCGCGGCCCTCCTTGTACTTCCAGTGGGCGGCAACGCCGTACTCGGCCTGCTCGTCCATTTTGCGGGTGCGGATCTGCACCTCAAAGGGGATGCCCTCGTGCCCGATAACGGTGGTGTGCAGGCTCTGGTAGCCGTTGGGCTTGGGGGTGGAGATATAGTCCTTGAAGCGGTTGGGCAGCGGGTGGTACATATCGTGGATGAGGCCAAGGGTGCTGTAACACTCGGCCAGAGAATCCAGAATGACACGGACTGCGTAGATATCGTAGATCTCGTCGAAGGACTTATTCTGCATGATGGTCTTGCGGTAGATGCCGTAGATGCTCTTGACACGGCGCTTGATGGTGGCACCCTCGATGCCGCTTTCCACCAGACGGCGCTCGATGACGCCGGACACCTTGATCAAAAACTCCTCACCGGAGCGCTCGCTGAGCATTCGGCTGATTTCGGAGTAGCCCACAGGGTCCAGATAATGCAGGCTGCGGTCCTCCAGCTCCTCCTTGACGTTCAGGATGCCAAGGCGGTTGGCGATGGGGGCGTACACCTCCATGGTCTCGCGGGCCTTATCGCGGCGCTTCTGCTCCGGCCATGCATCGCCGGTGCGCATATTGTGCAGCCGGTCGCACAGCTTGATGATCATCACGCGCACGTCCCGGCTCATAGCCAGCAGCATCTTGCGCAGGTTCTCGGCCTGCAATTCTTCAATATTGGAGAACTGGATCTTGGTCAGCTTGGTCACGCCGTCCACCAGCAGGGCCACTTCCTCGCCAAAGGCGGCTTTCAGGTCGTCCAGCGTGGTGGGGGTATCCTCCACTACGTCATGCAGCAGGGCGGCGGCGATGCTCTCGGAGTCCATGCCCAGATCCAGCACCAGCCGGGCGACTGCCAGCGGATGGCAGATATAGGGCTCGCCGCTGCGGCGGCACACGCCGTTGTGGGCGTTGTTGGCCAGTTCGTAGGCCTTTTGGATCATCTCCATATTGTAGGCTTTGCCGCTGGCCTGAATGGCCTCGCACAGCTTTTTCCACGTTACGATCTCCGGGCGCACCTCAGAGGGCAGCGCCCCCTCCGGTGCGTCTGCCAGCAGCGCCGTAGCGGCTACAGTGGCGGTCTCCTGCACCGGCTGGTGCAGATGAGTCTTGGCAGAGTAGCCATCCTCGTCCCGTACCGGAGCCGGGACCGGTGCAGTGTTTTTCTTTCCCTCAGGCATTTATAGTTCCTCCAGACATTTCAGGATGGGGGCATCGGCAAGGTTCTTTTTGCCTGCTGTCGGCACCAGCTCCCAGAATTTTGCCCCGCCTTTTTCCGCTGCGGTGATCAGCCCCACCTGCTCTAAGGCGGCAACTGCCACCAGCGTTTTGCCGGTCTGCTCCTCGCCCAGCTTTGCGCACAGGGGCTGCAGGTCCTCGGCGTGCCAGCGGCGGGACTGCAATTCCCGGTACACGGCAATGATATCCGTGCGGGCGGGGGCGATCTGTTTTTTCTGTTCTTCGGTCAGGGGGGTGCCCCGGCGCAGTGCCTGCACCAGTGCAGCCTGCCGCGCCAGTTCTGCACCCAGCCCTGCCGGGTGCAGGTCGATGATGCGGCCGGAGAGCTGTGCCCCCCGGGCGGACTCGTAGACCGAAAGGTTCAGTGCCGCGTCCACCACATCGCCCAAAGCATAGGGCAGCTGCTCGGCGGGCATCCCGAACCAGACGGCGTACAGGCAGCTATTGCCCTGCCGCAGCCGCAGGCGGCTGTGCCGCCCCTCCGATACCGGGTATACGCCGTCCACCACCGCGCTTTGCAGCAGGAACACCGGGGTGGGGTTCTCTGCCCCGTAGGGTGCCAGCTGATCCAGATGGCGCACGCTCTCCACCGTGATACGGTCCAGATGGATGGTCACGTCACAGGTAAGGGGCGGGGTGTGCAGCACCGGGCACTCCCGGGCCGCCCACTCGTTCAGGCGGCGGCGCAGCTCGGGCAGATTTTCTTCCCGGACGGAAAGTCCCGCCGCCATGGCGTGGCCGCCGTAGCGCACCAGAAGGTCGGCACAGGAGCCGATGCAGGCGTGCAGGTTAAAGCCCTGCACGCTGCGTCCGCTGCCCTTGCCCTCGCCGTGCTCGTCAATGGTGACCACGATGACCGGGCGTCCGGTGCGCTCCACCAGCCGGGAAGCCACGATGCCAATGACGCCGGGATGCCAGTCCCGTCCCCACAGCAGCATGATGCGGTCATCCAGCCGCTCGGGCTGCTGTTCCAGCAATTCCTCGGCGGCTTTGAAGATCTGCTGCTCGGTCTCCTGCCGGTGGGCGTTGATCTCGTTCAGCTTATGCGCCAGCTCCTCGGCTCTGTCCGGATCCTCGCAGAGCACCAGCTGCAAAGCAGTGACGGCGTTATCCATGCGGCCTGCCGCGTTGATGCGGGGTGCAATGGCGTAGCTGATATTCTCGGCGGTGATAGGCTTGCCCGCAAGACCGACTTCCTCTAAAAGTGCCCCAAAGCCGGGGCGGTCAGTCTGTTGCAGCTGCCGCAGCCCGGCCTTGACAAGGGTGCGGTTCTCCCCTACCAGCGGCATCACGTCTGCCACGGTGCCCACTGCGGCAAGGTCGCCGCAGTAATCCAGCATTTCCTCCGGCGGGCAGCCGTCCAGCGCAGCACAAAGCTTGAAGGCTACGCCCGCGCCGCACAGACCCTTGAAAGGGCTGTGGTCGTCCTCCCGGCGGGGGTCCACCACGGCCACGGCCTTGGGCAAAGTCTCCGGCGGCAGATGGTGGTCGGTAATGATCAGGTCCATACCCAGCGAAGCCGCAAAGTCGGCTTCCTCCACGGCAGAAATGCCGTTATCTACGGTCACGATGAGGGTGCAACCCTTGTTGTGCATGGACTGGATGGCGTTTTTGGACAGGCCGTAGCCGTCCCCCTCGCGGCTGGGCAGCATACACTTGACGGTCGCACCCATGCCCTTGAGGTGCTGGTACAGCAGGGCGGTGGCGGTCACGCCGTCCACATCGTAATCGCCGAAAACTGCGATGGTCTCGCCGTTGTCAATGGCCTGCCAGATGCGCTGACAAGCGGCGTCCATGTCGGTCAGCAGGGCGGGGTCGGAAAGTTCCTCCTCCCCTGCCAGTAAGGTAAGCGCTTCGGCGGGGTCGGTGATGCCCCGGGCGGCAAGGATACCCGCCAGCAGGGCGTTTTCCTTCTGCTGCGCAGCCAGCACGGCCTTATATTTTTCGTCTGACCACGGCGCTTCGTCCATGGCCTGCTCTTCCAGCTGTGCCGCTGCCTGCTCGGCAATGGCGGCGGTCAGCTCCCGCACAGCGGTGCGGTCCAGCGGTTTTTGTTCCCAAGCGCGGTAGGTCATTCAAATTCCCTCCCGGTCAGGCCGTCGTTGGCCAGCATTCCCTGCAAAGCGGCGATCTCGGAAGAAATATCCATAGCTACGTCCGAAAGCAGATTGTTGTACAGGTTCTCATACGCCTGATTCAAGGTATGCAGGATGCCTGCAATATCCCGGCGGATGGTCTCGGCGTTTTCGCCCTGCTGCCCCTGCACATCGTTATAGGTGTGCAGCAGCTTGAGGGTGGTGGGGATATAATATTCCGCAAAACGGCGGGTCTTGGGTTGGCTTTCCGGGTGTGCCTCCAGCCAGTCGCAGATAGCGGTAGTGGTCTTGTGCATGGCAGCCAGCTCTTCCCGCGCCTGCGCGTCCTGCATGAGCTGCTGCTCTTTTTCCAGCACGGCAGCAAAGCGGCGGGCGGTATCGAGATTAAGCGGAGCATCGCCGGTTTCTTCATTTTCCGGCTGCGGCTGCGCAGCGGCTGCGGCGGCTTTTTCCTTGGCGGCGCGGTAGTCCTCTGCCGTCAGGTAGAGCGTTTCCGTCTCATCGTCCAGCCATGCGTTCAGCCAGCCCTTATGGATGTAGCTGCGCAGCCTTTTCAGCGCTTTTTTCTTGGTCCGGTGGGTCAGGTCGGCCAGCATCGAAACAGGCAGGCCCTTATGGTAGTCCACGCTGTCGGCGTAGTCGGCAAACTGGCCCATCTGTCTGCCCGCCTTCATCCGGGCTGCACCACAGGCCGTCATCCAGCCAAAGCCCGCCGTGGCAAGGCCCAGCACGCTGCTGACGATGCCCAGCACGTTGTAGGCTGTGTTCATAACGTAGTCCGTGCCCGTCATCAGGATGCCGCCGCCCTCAGTAGCCGACACCACAACGTCACCCAAAGCAGCCGGCGAAATAGTGCCCAGCCCGATGAGGCAGCCCAGCGTCCCCAGCCCGAAGATCACTGCAAAGGTGACGCCCACCGCCAGCAAAGTGCAGCCTGCGCTATGGCGTTTTTTTGCGCTGATACGGATACTTTCCACCGGGGTAGGCTCCGGCTTTGCAAAGATCTGCCGGAACCAGTCGGGCATACCGGTGGGGTCGGCAGCACCTTCGCGGAAAGACTGCTTTGCATCCCCGTAGGGATAACCTCTGCGCCCCTGCCGGAAAGCCTTTGCGGCCTCTCCGATGCCGTAGTTGGCTGCATGGACGGCGGCCTTGCCCACATCCCACGCCCGGTCACCGATGTCCATGCCCCTGCCCTCAAAGCCGTGGGCAAAGGCATCGGTCATGGTGTCGCCAAAGGCGCGCAGCTGGTCTTCCAGCTCCTGCTGTACCTGTCGGCCTTCGTTATTTCGGTTATCGTTTTCACGATCGTACATCAAAATTTTCTCACCCTTCTGCCGGTGCATACCGGCTGATGATGGCACGGGCCACCCGCAGGCCATCTACGGCGGCGCTCATAATGCCGCCCGCATATCCCGCACCCTCGCCGCAGGGGTAAAGCCCTGCCAGCTGGGTGCACACAAAGTCCTCTTCCCGCTTGAGCCGTACCGGGCTGCTGGTGCGGGTCTCAAGGCCGGTCAGGATGGCGTCCGGCGCAGTGTAGCCCGCAATCTTGCGCTCGTAGGCGCGCAGACCCGCCCGCAGGGTATCTGCCAGCTCCCCGGGCAGCAGTGCGCCCAGGTCTGCGGCAGTCACGCCGCGGTCGTAGGTGGGCTGCACGCTGCCAATATGCAGCTGCCCGCGCCCTTCCAGAAAGCTTTGCACATTCTCCGCCGGGGCAGCGTAAGCCCCGGCGGCACGACCGGCGGCGTAGGCCTTTGCTTCCAGCTCCCGTTGGAAGGCAATGGCGCGGCGGGGGTCGTTGGCAAAGTCTGCCCCGCCTACGCTGACCACCACCGCTGCATTGGCGTTTTTGCCGCTGCGGGCGTGGTAGCTCATGCCGTTGGTCACAACGCGCTCTTCCTCACTGGCCGAAGCCACTACCTGACCGCCGGGGCACATACAGAAGGTGTACACGCACCGGTCGCCGACGTGCTGGGAAAGCTGGTATTCGCCCCGGGGCAGTGCCGGATGTCCGGCAGCTTCATGGTACAGGCTTTTTTCGATCTCGCTTTGCAGGTGCTCGGCGCGGAAGCCCACGCTGAAGGGCTTGCATTCCAGCACAAGGCCGCTGTCCATCAGCATGCTGAAGGTGTCCCGTGCCGAGTGCCCCACCGCAAACACCAGCGTCTCGCAGGCAAAGCTGCCGTTTGTAGTAGTGATGCCCACAAGTCGTCCGTTTTTTCGCTCCAGTCCGGTGAGCGCGGTGTTGAAGTGCACCTCACCGCCCAGAGACTCGATCTCCTTGCGGATGGAGGTGATGACACCGCGCAGCAGGTCGGTACCCACATGGGGCTTCTGCTTCCACGCGATTTCTGCCGGAGCACCGTGCTGCAAAAACACCTCGGTGACAAAATCACACAGTTCATCCCCGATGCGGGTGGTCAGCTTGCCATCCGAGAAGGTGCCCGCGCCGCCCTCGCCGAACTGGATGTTGGCGTTGGGGTCCAGCTGACCGGTGGCGGAAAAGTGCTCCACCGCCTGCACACGGGCATCCAGCGCAGGGCCGCGCTCCAGCACGATGGGGCGGTACCCCTGCCGTGCCAGCAGCAGGGCCGCAAACAGCCCCGCCGGGCCCAGTCCACACACCACAGGGCGGTGCAAAAGCGGCTGGGTGCCGGCGTGCAGGGTAAAATCTGCCCGGCGGTGCAGGGCGGCGTCCGAACAGCGGGCCACAAATGCGGCCTCCTCCCCGGGCTGCTTGAGGGTGACCGCCACGGTATACACCAGCTTGGGCTGGCCATGGCGGGCATCCACCGAAAGCTTTGCCACGCCGGTGTGCTCTACCTTGCTACGGGGCACCCGCAGGGTGTGCAGCGCCTTTTCAAATGCCTGCGGCTCCCCTGCGGAGAGGGGCAGACGGATGTTGCGAACCAGAATCATTTGTTGTGTTTTCCTTTAAATTTAGTTGCTTTCAATGCGGCATTGCAGCACATAGCTGCCCAGTGCAAAAATCTTGCCGTTGGAGGGCACATACAGCCGGCAGGCAATGTTCTGTTGGCCGGTAGCCACGGCAAAGTCCTCGGCGTCGATCTCAATGACCACCTGCTCAGGGGTCAAAGTCTCCATAGCACCCTTGGGGCCGCAGAGGATCACGTTCATCAGCCGCTCGGTCTCCACCGTCAGCTGATAGGTGGCGGGCAGGTTGACCACCTGCACGCAGCTGGCGGGCAGGTTCATGGTCTTGGTCTCCAGCCCGGAGCAGTCAAAGCTGACCGTGATAGTGGAGATGTTGTCCAGCAGATAGATATCTGTCGGCAGCTCGATGGGCATCTCGTATACCTTGTTCAGGCTGAAAGTGGAAAGGTCGATGGTGCCGATGGACAAGGTGGACAGTGCATCGATCTTTTCTGCCGGGCCTGCCACCTTAAGCTGCTTGCAGCTGAGGGCATAACTCAGCACCGAATTATCGAACCCGCGCGGCGCGTTGATAAAATTCACCTTCACCGGCAGGGTCGCCGTCTTGTACACTTGCAGCGTCACGTCCACATTGCTTTCTTCCATCGTGGTGTACTGGAACTTGACCTCTTTGCCGCCGCTGGTGTAGAAGCGCAGAGGGGTGTTCAGCGTGACCGACTCGGTCAGCTCGCTGTTATAGGATGCCTCGGCGGTGCAGGTAGCCACCTTGCTCAGCTCGCTGCTAGGGCCGGACAGGGTGACGGTCTCCTTGGAAACCTCGGTGCTGTAAAGGATATAGCCATCCGCAATGCGCAGATAGTTGGTGGTAGCAGTAACGGGCAGGGTCTTTTCCTCCACCACGTCAAACACCACATCCACCGTGTTGTCGCTGCCCTCCATGGTCACGGTCACGCCGTTGAGCAGGCCGTTTGCACCACGCACCAGCAGCCGCAGGGTCTTTTCGCCGCTGTCGCGCACGCTGGACCAGTCCGGGTAGACCACAAAGTCCGACGCGCTGAGCCCGCCGATGGTGTAGCCATCGCCGGAAAGCTTCAGGTTCACGGTCTTGTCCTCGGCGCTGACGATGCTCAGGCCCCGGGAGGTATAGGCAGCGGAATCATAGGTGTAATCCACCGGCACATTATAGATGGTGTTGGTGGTGCCGGGTTGAACGATGATGGTGACCACCATCCATGCAACGATGGCACCCAGCACGGACAGTGCCAGCCGGACGCGGCGGTCATCCAGAAGATTTTTCTTTTTGCGGACGGCAGGCTTTGCGCCATTCGTCTTGTTCGGCTGGTTGCTCATTGCTGCTCGTCCTCCCCCTTCTGGCTGATCCAGTTCCACAGCTTTTTCGCCTGCTCCACCCAGCTGTCTGCGGTGTTCTTTTCCACCGCAGACTCCTTGGGGATCATCTCATCAATGAGCCGGGTATACAGGCTCTGGCGATCAAAATGACGGATCAGCACACCATTTTTGGCCATGGAGATGATGCCGGTCTCCTCACTGACCACGATGGCAATGGCGTCGGAGTTTTCCGCAATGCCAAGACAGGCGCGGTGGCGGGTACCCATATCCTTGCCCAGATCCAGATTGTTGGAAAGGGGCAGCACGCAGCCCGCCGCCTTGATGCGGCCGTTTTCGATGATGGCGGCACCGTCATGCAGAGGGGTGCCCTCGTAGAAGATGGTGCCCAGCACCTCCAGATTGACCGCGCTATTCACCGGGGTGCCGGTGCGCACGATCTCGGAAAGGTTGGTGTGGCGCTCCAGCACGATGAGGGCGCCGGTCTTAGTCTCAGAGAAGCGCTCGGCTGCATCGCAGATGGCAATGATGGCGCTGCGCCACGCACCCTTGAGACTGGGGTCGTTGTAGCGTCCCTTTACGTTGAACAGCTTGGAAGCCCACTGGTCGGTCTGACCCATGCGCTCCAGTGCACGACGGATCTCAGGCTGGAACAGCACCACAAGGGTGAGCAGACCGACCTGCAGCAGCGAGTTGAGCAGCCATGTAACGGTGCGCATATTCAGGGTGTTGGCTACCAGATACACGACCATGACCAGCAGCGCACCCTTGGCCAGCTGCCCGGCGCGGGTGCGATTGATGATGCCCAGCAGCTGGTAGATCAGGAACGCGATGATGATGATATCCAGCAGATCAACGATTTTGAAGGTCTGAAAATTTGCGATGATCGCATTCAGTGTCATGCGTGTGTGCCCCCTTACACAGCTTCGATCAGGGCGACAGCGTGGGCAGCAATGCCCAGCCCCTCGCCGGTAAAGCCCAGATGCTCCTCCGTGGTGGCCTTTACGCTTACCGCCTCTACCGGCAGGCCGAAAGCCGCCGCCAGATTGGCACGCATGGCCGGGATATGGGGTGCAAGCTTGGGGCGCTGGCACAGCAGGGTGGCATCGATGTTCTCAATGCGCCAGCCATGCTCCTTGAGGATCTGCGCCACGCGGCAGGCCAGCTTCAGGCTGTCGGCACCGGCGTACTCCGGGTCATTGTCCGGGAAATGCTGGCCGATATCCCCCAGCGCCGCAGCGCCCAGCACAGCATCCATCACCGCATGGGTCAGCACGTCTGCATCCGAATGCCCCAGCAGGCCTTTTTCAAAGGGGATCTCCACCCCGCCAAGGATCAGCTTGCGCTGCTCTACCAAACGATGTACATCATAGCCGTGTCCAATACGCATTTCCGTTTCCTTCCTCTGTGCCGGGCAGGGCAGATCCTCCCGGGTGGTGATCTTCAGGTTTGCATAGTCGCCCTGCGTCAGCTGCACCGGGCGTCCGGTCAGTTCAAACAGGCTGCAATCATCGGTAACAAGGCGGGCGCGAGTCTCGTCCAGTTCTTCCAGCGCCGCAAGGTACGCTGCACGGTCAAAGCACTGGGGGGTCTGCACCGCATACAGGGTACTGCGGTCCGGGGTGGCGCATACCGCGCAGTCCGGGGGCACGGTTTTGCCATCGCCCCGGGCAGCGGTCTTGATGGTATCCTTCACCGGCACCGCCGGGGCTGCTGCGCCGCACCGGGCGGCAGCTTCCAGCGCCGCTGTAATGACCGACGCACTCACAAAGGGGCGGGCGGCATCGTGCACCGCCACCAGTTCTCCGTGCGCTGCCAGCACGCCGTTTTTTGCGCTCTCGGCGCGGGTAGCCCCGCCCGCTACGATCTGCACAGGCTTTGGGCAGTCCGCCGCCTGCTGCGCCACAAACTCCCGGTTTTTGCCTGCCACCAGCACAATCTCGGTGACCTGCGGACACTGAGCAAAGGCACGGATACTGCGGTGCAGCACCGTTTCACCTCCCAGATCAAAGCTGAGCTTATCAAAACCCATGCGGGTCGAGCTGCCCGCCGCCACCAATACTGCCGATACAGTTTTTTCCATCTCTTCCACCTACCCTGCCGCTGTGCCGCGCTGCACGCCCACAGCTGCTTATAATAAACCATGTTTTATTATAGCGTATCACAGCGCAAACTTCAACCGATTTTACACAGCAAAAGTGCATCCTTGCTGCATAAAGCCCTGCGGTCTGTCCTGAAAGGGCAGTCACCCAGAGTGTGCGCTTTCGCCCCCTCAGGCGCTGACCCCTTCCGTCTGCTCACTGCGTTCGCAGCCACCTTCCCCAAGGGGACGGCTTTTCGCGGTGGCGGTAAACTTTGCGGCATCTCCATAAGGCTTTTGCTCCGATCAACTGTCTGCTGAACACAAAAAAGGGCTGCTGCACAAAACGTGCAGCAGCCCCGCAGATGCTTTGAAATGTTTTTACTTCAGGATGGGCTCGATGGCGGCAGCCAAAGCATCCTTCTGTGCCTGCGCCTCGGCCAGATCCTTGCCCAGTGTGGTGAAGTAGGTCTTGATTTTCGGCTCGGTGCCGGAGGGACGCACCACCACGGTAGCGCCGTTTTCCAGCGTGTAGATCAGCACGTTGGCAGCGGGCAAGCCGGTCTCTTCCGGCTTCTTGTAGTCGGTCACCTTGACCACCTTGTGGCCGGCCAGCTCCACGGGGGGCTGGTCGCGCAGCTTCTGCATAATAGAAGCCATCTTCTCCATGCCGGTCAGGCCGGGGAACTCGAAGCTGTCCACCTTGTTCAGGTAGCGGCCGTACTGAGCGTAGATCTCTTCCAGACGCTGCTTGATGGAGGAACCGATGCTGCGGTAGTAAGCAGCCATCTCACAGATGAGCATGGAGCCGATGACGGCGTCCTTATCGCGGACGTAGGGGCCAGCCAGATAGCCGTAGCTCTCCTCAAAGCCGAAGATGAAGCGGTCGACCTCACCGGCAGCCTCGAGGTTTGCAATCTGGTCGCCGATCCACTTGAAGCCGGTCAGCACATTGCGCATCTCCACGCCGTAGTGCTTTGCCACAGCGTCTGCCAGCGGGGTGGACACGATGGACTTGACTGCCACGGGGTTCTTGGGCATGGTGCCCTTCTCAATGCGGCCAGCGCAGATGTAATCCAGCAGCAGAACGCCCATCTCGTTACCGGACACCAGCTCATAGCTGCCGTCCGGGCACTTCATGGCGATACCCACGCGGTCGGCGTCGGGGTCGGTAGCCAGCATCAGGTCTGCACCGGTCTTGGTGGCCAGTTCCAGACCCAGCTTCAGTGCCTCGAAGATCTCGGGGTTGGGGTAGGAGCAGGTGGTGAAGTAGCCGTTGGGGTACTCCTGCTCGGGCACGATGGTGATATCGGTGATGCCCATATCATTGAGCACATGGGTCACGGGCACAAGGCCGGAACCGTTCAGCGGGCTGTACACCAGCTTCAGACCGGCAGTCTTGCACAGACCCGGGCGCACCTGACGTGCTTCAATGGCATCGTACAGAGCCTTTTTGCAGTCATCGCCCACAAAGCGGATCATGCCGTTCTCCACGCCCTCGGCGAAGGAGATGTACTTTGCGCCGGTGAGCACATCGGTCTTCTGGATCTCGTCGTAGACGATGGCAGCGGCGTCATCGGTCATCTGGCAGCCGTCCGGGCCGTAGGCCTTGTAGCCATTGTACTTAGCCGGGTTGTGGGAGGCGGTGACCATGATACCGGCGTTGCAGTTATAGTAACGGGTAGCAAAGCTCAGGGCAGGCACAGGCATCAGGGCATCATAGATGCGCACTTTGATGCCGTTGGCTGCCAGAACGCCTGCGGCGGTCTTGGCAAAGACATCGCTCTTCAGGCGGCTGTCGTAGCTGATCGCCACGGTCTGGGTACCGCCCTGGGTCAGCACCCAGTTTGCCAGACCCTGCGTTGCCTGACGGACAACGTAGATGTTCATGCGGTTGGTACCGGCACCCAGCACGCCGCGCAGACCTGCGGTGCCAAACTTCAGCGCCACAGCAAAGCGATCCTTGATCTCATCGTCATTGCCTTCGACCTTTGCCAGCTCCGGCTTCAGGTCTGCATCTTCCAGATCCGCTGCCAGCCAGCGCTTATATTCATCCAGATACATCTTGTACACCTTACCTTTGTTTAAAATCTTTTTCCCCGGATCGAAATGGTTTGTATAAACCTACTTATACTATAAACTCTTGCTCTGCTTATGTCAATTGCGTAAAATGGCCGAAGTTTGTGCCCTTAAAACCGACAAATGCCACAAAAAACCGGTTCTTCTGCTATATTTATTGCGTTTTTCGAAGTATCCAGCAGCTGGTAGGGCTGGTGTACATCCTCCAGCACCTCCAGCCACTGCTCCGGCCCCACGCCGTTTTCACACAGGTAGCGCAGCAGCCGCATCACCCGGCCAAAGCTGTCCGCCGGGGCAAGCACCGTGCTGCTGCGCACCTTGCCGCCCTGCTCCCGGCGCAGCTGTGCCAGCACCCCCTGCGGGGTGGATGCGGCGCAGTACACCAGCGTACAGGCGTGTTGCAAGCCCTCCAGTTCTGAATAGGTACGGATATAGCGGCAACATTCCCCATTTGTCATGTTCTCTCGTTCTCCTTTCTGCTGCATTGACAACTTTCCTGTGCTTTACTATAATGATTTTAAACAGAAAAAACTGTCGAAGTATGGCAAATATATCCATTATTTTCCACTTTTGGCATTTTTGACAAACCATGCGTCATGCAGGGAGGGACACCATGTATTCTGTGACCAACAGCTTTGGCCTGAACGGGCTGCGCGGCTTTGCCGTTGCGGTGGAAGCCGATGTTTCCGGCGGGCTGCCCGCATTTTCCATCGTCGGCCTGCCGGACTCTGCCGTGCGGGAAAGCGCCGACCGGGTGCGCGCCGCCATCAAAAACCTTGGCTTCCGCTTTCCGGACCGGCGCATCACCATCAACCTTGCCCCCGCCGATGTGCGCAAAACCGGCCCGGTATACGACCTGCCGCTGCTTCTGGCGCTGCTGACCGCCAGCGGACAGTTAGAAGAAGTACCTGCCGAGGCTGCCTTTCTGGGCGAGCTTGCACTGGACGGCAGTCTGCGCCCGGTGTCCGGCGTGCTGCCCATGGCACTTGCCGCTGCCGAGCACGGCATCCGGGCGCTGTACGTCCCGACAGAGAACGCCGCCGAGGCAGCCGAGGCCTGTGCCGACACCATGACCGTCTATCCCGCCCACACCGCCCGGGAGGTGGTGGAGGCACTGAAGGGCATCCGCCCCCTCTCCCCTGCCGCCGCCATCCCATTTGACCCGGAGGACGCATGGCAGCAGGTGCCGGATTTCGCGGACGTGATGGGGCAATCGCTGGCGCGGCGCGCCATGGTCATTGCAGCCGCAGGCGGGCACAACGTGCTTTTGACCGGCGCACCCGGCACCGGCAAATCCATGCTGGCAAAGCGCCTGCCGGGCATCCTGCCGCCCCTGACCCGGGAGGAGGCGGTGGAGACGACCAAGATCTACTCCATTGCCGGGCAGCTGCCGCAGGGACGCGGGCTGATCTCTGCCCGCCCCTTCCGCAGCCCGCACCACTCGGCCAGCGCTGCCGCCCTTGCCGGCGGCGGAGCACAGTTCCGCCCGGGCGAGTGCAGTCTTGCCAACTGCGGCGTGCTGTTTTTGGACGAGCTGCCGGAGTTTTCCCGCGAGAGCTTAGAGGTGCTGCGCCAGCCGCTGGAGGACGGCCAGATCACCGTGAGCCGCGCCGCCGGAAGCGCCACCTACCCCAGCCACTTCCAGCTGGTAGCCGCCATGAACCCCTGCAAATGCGGCTACTACGGCCACCCCACCCGCGCCTGCACCTGCTCGCCCAGTGCGGTGCGGCAGTACCGCAGCCGGGTGTCCGGCCCGCTTTTGGACCGCATCGACCTGTGCGTGGAGATGGACCCCATCGCCTTTGACGAGCTGCACACCGCCGCGCCCTCCGAGAGCAGCGCCGAGTTACGCAAACAGGTGCTGGCCGCCCGCGCCATTCAGGCCAAGCGCTACGCTGCGCCGGGCTTTAAAGGGGTGCATTGCAATGCCCAGCTGAACGCCGGACAGGTGCGGCGCATCTGCCGCATGACCCCCGGTGCCGAGCAGCTGCTGCGCAGTTCCTACGATGCACTGGGACTTTCCGCTCGGGCGCATGACCGCATTTTGCGGGTCGCCCGCACCGTGGCTGACCTTGCGGGCAAGACCCTGCTGGACGAGGACTCTCTGCTGGAAGCGCTGCAATACCGGGCACAGGAGAAATTGGACGGATAAGGCAGTCTGCACTCTAAAAATACAACGGAAAGAGGATGGAACACATGAAGCGCGCATACACAAACGGTATTCTTCTGGACGGTACCGAGCAGATGGAACCGGTACGGGGCAAGGTGCCGCTGACCGAAAACGATAAAATTACCGCCATTGCAGATGCGAGTGTAAGCCTTGACGGCTACGAGGTCATCGACCTGCACGGTGGGTATCTGTGCCCGGGGCTCATCAACCTGCACGTCCATCTGGCAGGCAACGGCAAACCCAGCGCAAAGCCCCGGGACAATGCAGCGCTGGTACGCAAGATCCTGAGCAACAGGCTGACCCGCGCCATCGCATACCGGCTGGTGTGCAGTTATGCCAAGCTGGAACTGCTGGGCGGCGTGACCACCGTGCGCACCGTGGGCGGCATTGCGGACTTTGACACCCGCTGCCGGGACGACAGCGCCGCCGGAAAGGTGCTGGCACCCCGCATTCTGGCCGCCAACGAGGGCATCTCGGTACCGGGCGGGCACATGGCAGGCTCGGTGGCCGTGGCAGCGCACAACAACGCCGAAGCGCTGGCGCAGCTGGAAAAGGCCAGCGCACAGAAGGTAGACCTTGTCAAGCTGATGATCACCGGCGGCGTGCTGGACGCCACCGAAAAGGGCACCCCCGGCGAGATGAAGATGCCGCCGGAGATGATCAAAGCCGTCTGCGATGCAGCCCACAAGCTGGGCTACACTGTTGCCGCCCACACCGAATCCCCTGCGGGCGTGAAGGCTGCGCTGGAAAACGGCGTGGACTCCATTGAGCACGGCGCAAAAATGGACGAGGAGACGGTTCGTCTGTACAAGGAGCGGGGCGCATTTCTGTGCACGACCATCTCCCCCGCACTGCCCTACGCACTGTTTGACACTACCGTTTCGGGCGCATCGGAAAAAGACCAGTATAACGGAAAGATCGTCTTTGACGGCGTGATTGAAAGCGCCAAGACCGCGCTGGCAAACGGCATCCCGGTGGGCTTGGGCAACGATGTAGGCTGCCCCTACATTACCCAGTACGATTTCTGGCGGGAGTTGTGCTACTTCCACAAATACTGCGGTGTGAGCAACCGTTTTGCCCTCTACACGGCCACCCTGCGCAACGCGCAGCTGGCGGGCATCGGCGATGTGACCGGCTCTATCGCGCCCGGCAAAAGCGCAGACTTTATCGTAACGCGCGAAAACCCGCTGGAGGATCTGCGGGCTTTGCAACATCTGGAACTGGTGGTCTGCCGCGGCCGTGCCGTGAAAAAGCCCTCCCCTAAGCGCAAAAAAGAAGTGGACGCCCTGCTGGACCCATATCTCGTGTAAGCAGCCTGTCCAACATATAAAAACGCGAGTGGCCAGAACGGTCGCTCGCGTTTTTGCTATCAACGGGTTACATTTTCTCTTTTCCGGTGCCGCCCGGTGTGGTATACTGGAAACGTAGAGGCAAAAATGGAAAGGAGCAAAGTACAAATGAACATTCGTAAAGCCGAAGAAAAAGACATTCCCAGACTGCTTGCGCTGCTGGGGCAGGTGCTGCAAATTCATGCAGAGATACGCCCGGATATTTTTATTCCCGGCACCACAAAATACACTGTCTGCGAGTTAGCAGAGCTTTTGAAGCAGGAGGACAAGCCCATCTACGTTGCCGTGAACGAGGAGGATGTGTGCATGGGCTATGCCTTCTGTCAACTAAAGAAGCAGCCTTTTTCCACCAATATGGTGCCCTTCAAGTCACTGTTCATTGATGACCTTTGCGTTGATAAGCAGGCGCGCGGACAGCACATCGGGGAAAGCCTGTTTGAATATGTAAAGCAGCAGGCAAAAGCGCTGGGTTGCTACGAGGTGACCCTGAACGTCTGGGCGGGGAACACTTCGGCAGAGCACTTTTATGAAAAAATGGGCATGAAAACCAAGGAACGGCAGATGGAGTATATTCTGTAACTCGGCTTCCTGGTTTCAGGACAAATAATGCATTCTATATCCACCGGCGGGCAGCTACAAAACGGCTACCCGCTTTTTTATCGCAATATAAAATCGCCGCATTGTGGTCAAAGCCAAAGGAATTTTTCTCATTTTTCAGTAGATTCTTCCAGATTCTTTCGGTACTGTGCCGGACTGAC